>ERZ827528.924-NODE-924-length-33143-cov-13.316127_pt1 | contig 33143 bp, 32 predicted proteins | sample MGYA00519768_ERZ827528 | MGnify/ENA primary metagenome ERZ827528 (study PRJEB31778, sample SAMEA3449343) | human gut metagenome | biome: human gut; feature: human-associated habitat; material: faeces | place: United Kingdom | collected 2010/2012 ...
GGGAGCCGCCCGTCGGGCGGCTCTTTTTCAATGTTTCCACGGAGGGATCACCATGACCAGAACAAAGACACAGCGCTATGACACGACCGTGCTCGATGCGCGCGCCCTTGCCGACGCACTCGAGACTGAGGAGAAAGCCGGTTGGGAGGTCGCGGAGGCGGGCTATGACGGCACGGACTTCGTCGTGACCTTCGAGCGGGAGGGCGCGCTATGACCGAGCAGACCATCCGCACGCAGATGCTCCTCGGCGAGGCCGCGCTCGCGCGCCTGCGGGGTAGCCGTGTGGCGGTGCTCGGGCTCGGCGGCGTGGGCAGCTGGTGCGCCGAGGCGCTGGCCCGTGCCGGGGTCGGCGCGCTCACGCTCGTGGACGAGGACACCGTCAGCGAGAGCAACCTTAACCGCCAGTGCTGCGCACTGCACTCCACGATCGGCCAGCCGAAGGCGGCCGTCATGGCTGCGCGTGTGCACGACATTGACCCCGCCATCGCCGTTGATGCGCGCACCGAGCGCTACGAGGCGGCGACGCGGGAGCGGTTTTTCGACACGGAGTATGATTACATCGCCGATTGCATTGATCTCGTGTCCTGTAAGGTGGATCTGATCCGCACCGCGCACGCGCGCGGCATCCCCATCGTGTCGGCGCTCGGCACCGGCAATAAGCTGGACGCGAGCCGGTTCGAGCTCTGCGACATCAGCCAAACGAGCGGCTGCCCGTTCGCGCGCGTCATGCGCCGCGAGCTGCGCAGCGCCGGCATCACGCACCACGCGGTCGTGTTCAGTCCCGAGCCCGCCATGACGCCCGAGGCGCTCTGCGCCCCGCCGCCGGGCCGCCGGAGCGTGCCCGGCTCGCTGCCGTGGGTGCCGGCCAGCGCGGGATTGCTGCTGGCGCAGAAGATCGTGCTCGATCTGTGTGCCGCGCCGGAGGAGCGGATATGAAACCTGTCTGGATCGTCCTGCTGTGCCTGCTGGGCGCGGCGGTGCTGGCGGCGCTTGTGTGGCTGCTTGTGTGGTATGTCGAGCAGCGCGTGCTGGCAAAGTCACTCGGCCGCGTGCCGGAGGGGGCAGACGCCCCGGCCGCGTGGGAGCAGCACGTCCTGCGCAAGCAGGGCTGGACGGCCGACTCCGAGCAGGGCCGGGCGGCGCTCGCGCGCGTGCGCGCCGGCGTCGCTGCCATGCAGGAGCAGCCGCACGAGGATGTGTTCACCCCTGCGCCCGACGGCACGCGCCTGCACGCGCGGCTCTACCGCGTGCCCCACGCCCATGCCACGGTCATCCTCTGCCATGGCTACCACAGCCACGCCGAGCATGATTTCAGCGCCCAGTTTCCGGCGCTGTACGCCTCCGGCGGCTGCAACCTGCTGCTCATCGACGAGCGCGCGCACGGCCTGAGCGAGGGCAAGTGCCTCACGTTCGGCCAGCTCGAGCGCTATGACATCGCCCAGTGGGTGCACTGGGTGCGCGAGCACTCGCGCGTGCAGCGGCCCATCGCGCTCTACGGCGTGTCCATGGGCGCGGCGTCGGTGCTGCTGGCGGCGCAGCTCCCGGAGCTGAAGGGGGAGCTTGCCTGCGTCGTGGCCGACTGCGGCTACTCCAGCTTCGAGCTCGAGATCACGGACGCCGTGCGCCACGGCACGAATGCGCCGTGCTGGCTGCAAAAGCCGCTTGCGCGCATCTGCGTGCGCATCCTGCACCGCAATGGGCTGGACTTCGCAGCCGTCGATACCACGCCCGGCATGGCGGCGCTCGACCTGCCCATCCTGTTTTTCCACGGCGATGCGGACACCTTTGTCCCCCTGCACCACAGCGAGCGCAATCTCGCCGCCTGCGGGCGTGAGCAGCGGCTCGTCGTCATCCCCGGCGCGGAGCACGCCATGTCCGCGCAGGTCGACCCCGAGCGCTACCGGCACGAGCTGCTGGTCTTCCTGTGGCGCAATACGAACTACCTCTGGGCCGAGCGCGACAGGCCGCTCAAATGAGCGCGCGGGCCGAAGCAGCGCAAAAAGTGTGCGGTTCTGATGCAGTGATCCCCCCACCTGGAACGAGATTTCCTGTTATATTCGCAAGATCTTCACCACTTAGGCGCAAAAAAGCCGGATGTCTGTGACATCCGGCTTTTTCTGCCTTGCATCAGCCCTGCAGCAGGGACGCGGCGGCCGTGCCGATGGCGGAGGCGTTCGGTACGGGTTTGCATACGCAGTAGCGCTGGTGCTTCTGCACGAGAAATGCCTCGAGCTCTTCACTGACGGCCGGGTGCAGCAGCGTCGAGTAGCGAAACAGCGCCCCGTCCACCGCCACGACCATCGGGCGGTAGCGGTTTTTCGCGCCGTCGGTCAGAAAGACGATGGCCGCGATGTTTGCAACGATGGCCTTTGCCGCGCGGCCGAACACGCCCTGAATGACCATGGCGGCGGTCTTGCGGTCGGCATCCGCCGCATCGCCCAGCGCCGCGATGGCGCCGCAGTCCGGGTCCGCGCCGAAGGCGTCCGCATCGGCGGCGCTCAGCGTGTCGAGCGCGCAGAGCTTGTCCGCCGTCTCGGGCGCGAACAGGCCGTCGTTCGCCGCGGCGATGAGCGCCAGGCGGCTGAGCTCGCCGAGGTAGCGGCCGCTCGTCATCTTCTCGAACCGGTACGCGCCCGGTGCGGCCGAGGCCGCGTCGAGCGCCTGGTCAAACGCGCTCTGCGGCACGTCGGTGAACGAGCCGGATTCGAGGTTGACGAGCATCTCGCCGTCGGCGTCGCGGCCGAGCTTTTCGATCGCGCGCACCGGCAGCAGGCAGCACGTGTTCGTGCCCGTGCCGTTGACGAGCCCGGCAAAGCCGTTGGCGTAGTTGTTGGCGATGGTGGTCGAGCCGCTCAGGTACGTGGCCGGGGTGTCGTTGATGACCACGATGGGCAGCTTCGTGCAGCCGCGGCGTTCGAGCTCCTCAGCCAGGTCCGCGCCCACGAGGTGGTCCTCCCACCCGGTCAGCTGCACTTCTTTGGTCATGCCGAGCACCTTCGCGTCCAGTTCCGGCGTGTTCTCCGCCGGGTAGCTGAAGCAGATGCCGATCTGCGTGACCCGGTCGAGCAGCGGCTCGAGCACGTCGGCCGCCAGCCGGATGAAGTCCATCCAGTCGGCGTCCTGCTCCGAGCCGGGCATGGGCAGCGTGCGCTCGTCCTCCAGGATGGGCTGGCCGAACTCGTAGTGCACGGTGGCAACGCGGAAGTTCGTGCCGCCGGCGTCGATCACGGCGATACGCTTGTCCTCCGGGGCGGCGTGGCCGTGCGGCGTGAGGTAGGCCGGCAGCATCGGCAGGCCGCCCGCCTCGCCGCGCAGGCCGCGCTGCATCGCGGCAAGCATGGCGTCGGTGAGCTTCTGCGTGTCGAGCTGGTCGGGCGCGGCGTCGTACTTGCGCAGGAAGGCGAGCACGCGCGCGTCGATGTGGATCGCGGGCACGGGCTCGTCCTGCGCTGGTGCGGCGAAGGGGAACGGGGCGCGCGGCGCAGCCGGTGCCTCCGGTGTCGGGGCTGGCTTGTTTTTCTTCAAAAACGGAAGCTTCATATGTGTTCTCTCTCTTTCTTACCGAAAACCCCGCGCCGGGCCCGGCGCGGGGTCGGTGTAAATTCGGCCGGTGATCAGGCGTTCGGAGCGTCGCCCTTGACGCTCTCGACCAGGCCGGCCGCCAGCGCGGCAACGCCCTGGATCTCGGACGGGATAATGATCTTCGTCGCACGGCCGTCGGCGGCGGCGGCAAAGGCCTCGAGACTCTTGAGCTTGATGACGGCGTCGGACGGCATGGACTCGTTGATGAGCCGGATGCCCTCGGCGGTCGCGCGCTGCACGGTCAGGATGGCTTCGGCACGGCCCTGCGCCTCGAGGATCTGCTCCTGCTTTTTCGCGTCGGCGCGCAGGATGGCCGATTCTTTTTCGCCCTCGGCCGTGAGGATGGCGGAGCGCTTCTCGCCCTCGGCGCGCAGGATGGCCTCGCGGCGTTCGCGCTCGGCCTTCATCTGCTTTTCCATGGCGCTCTGGATCTCTTTGGGCGGGAGAATGTTTTTGAGTTCCACGCGGTTGACCTTGATGCCCCAGGGGTCGGTGGCCTCGTCGAGGATCTGGCGCATCTTGGTGTTGACGATATCGCGGCTGGTCAGGCACTGGTCGAGCTCGAGGTCGCCGATGAGGTTGCGCAGCGTCGTGGCCGAGAGATTCTCGATCGCGAGGATCGGCTGCTCGATGCCGTAGGTGTATAGCTTCGGGTCGGTGATCTGGTAGTAGACGACGGTGTCGATCTGCATGGTGACGTTGTCCTTCGTGATGACGGGCTGCGGCGGGAAGTCCGCGACCTGCTCCTTGAGCGACAGACGCTTGGCGACCGACTCGATGAACGGGATCTTCAGGTGCAGGCCGACGCCCCACGTGGTCTTGTAGGCGCCGAGGCGGGTGATGACATAGGCCTGTGCCTGTGGGACGATGCGGATGTTGCGCACGAGGATGATGAGTGCGATCAGGATGATTCCGTAGAGAACGTATGGCATGGCGATTCCTCCTTATTCTTTTGCGCCCGCAGTCACGCAGGCGGGTGTGACGATGAGCTTGACGCCCTCAATGCGCAGCACGGTGGCGGCGGTCCCGGCGGGGATGGGCGCGTCAGAGTCGGCGCGGGCGGTCCAGACCTTCCCGCCGATGGCCACGGCGCCGCGGCCGGTCAGGTTGTCGATATCCTCCGTGACGAGACATTCCTGCCCGATGAGCATATCGGCGTTCGTGGGCTGGGTGCGGCTGTTGATATATTTTTTCACCAGCGGGCGCGTCACGGCGAAGGCCGCGATCGACACGGCGAAAAACCACACGAGCTGCAGCCACAGCGGCGCGTGGAACATGGCGGCGATGAGCGCGGCGAGCGCGCCCACGGCAAACCAGATCGTGACCAGACCGGCGGTCAGGCCCTCGATGATCAGAAAGATCACGATCAGGCCGATCCAGATGGCCGGCATGGTGAAGGGGATCCCGGCGATGACCATAGACAAAACCTCCTCTTGCAATGGGTAGCGGGTTGCTTGCGGCAGCGGTTTGCCACAGAAATATCATACCTGATTTATAGTATAAAAGCAAGTAAAACCCCCGTAATTCCGGCACATGAAATTTCCGGACGGTTTTCCTCTTTACTTTCCTAAACAATTAGAGTACAATAATAACCGAAAAATCATATCTCAGCATCCATATATCTGATGAGAAATAAGGAGCGCATATGAATAAACAGCATAAAAAACCGCGCTGCGATGACATGTACCGTGCCATCCTGACGCTCAAGACCGTCGACGAGTGCAAGCAGTTTTTCGATGACCTGTGCACGGTCACGGAGCTGCAGGCCATGGAGCAGCGCTATCAGGTGGCGCAGTATCTGGATGCGGGCCTGATCTACAACGACATTCTGGAAAAGACCGGCGCCTCGAGCGCGACGATCAGCCGCGTTAACCGCAGCCTGCAGTACGGCGACGGCGGGTATGAGATCGTGTTTGGCCGGCTCAAGGAGCAGGCTGAGAAATCTGCGGAGGAGCAGGCGTGAGCGCTTACGGCGCCCTTGCCGCGTGGTACGATGCGCTGACCCGCGATGTGGATTATGCCGCGTTCGCGGACTTTTATGAGCAGTGTTTCCAGCAGGGGCGCGGCGCGTGCCGCACCCTGCTGGATTTTTGCTGCGGCACCGGCACACTCACGCGCCTGATGGCCGCGCGCGGGTATGAGATGATCGCGACTGACGGCTCACCCGATATGCTCATGCAGGCGCAGGCGCACAACGCTGATCTGCCCGCGGATGCAGTGCCGCCGCTGCTGCTGTGCCAGGAGGCATCGGAACTCGACCTCTACGGCACGGTCGACGCGGCCTACTGCTCGCTCGACGGGTTTGACTATCTGCCGCCGGAGGAGCTGCCGGAGGTGCTGCACCGGCTGCACCTGTTCGTGCGCCCGGGCGGGATGCTCATTGTGGACATCCGCGATCCGGTGTCGTTCCGCGCGCTCGACGGCGGCACGTTCGTCGACGAGACGGACGATGTCCTGTGCCTCTGGCGGGCGGAGTTTGACGCGGCAGCCCAGACCATGCACTACGGGATGGACCTGTTCACGCGCGCGGGGGAGCTCTGGTCGCGCGCGTCGGAGGAGCACATTGAGTATGCGCACACGCCGGAGCGGCTCGCGCAGCTGCTCACACAGGCGGGTTTTCTGGACGTGACCGTCCGGCGCGACGGCCCGCAGGCGGACGCCGGGCGCATTTTCCTCACGGCGATGCGCAGCCTGGAATACGGTATTTGAACCGTGGGGAAACTTCGAATGCGGCAAGATGCAATGCAATGTTATCAAAAATTCTGAGGTGAAAACAATGGATGAGATCATCCGCGCCGTCTCGAAAGACGGTTTTGTGAAAATTTCGGTCGTCACCGCGCGCGATGCGGTGCAGCGCGCCAACGCCATCCACCACTGCAGCCCGACGGCGATCGCCGCCCTCGGCCGCAGCCTGTGCGCGGCGTCGATGCTCGGCGACCTGCTCAAGGAGGAAAACGGCACGCTCACGCTGCGCATCAGCGGCGGCGGAGGCCTCGGCACCATTATTGCCGTGTCGGACAGTGATGGCAATGTGCGCGGCATGGTCTCGAACCCCGCGTTCGACCTGCCCACGCGCCCGGACGGCAAGCTCGATGTCGGCGGCGCCGTCGGCAAGGACGGCATGCTCACCGTCAGCCGCGACATCGGTCTGCGTGAGCCGTATGTCGGCAGCACGGAGCTCGTCAGCGGCGAGATCGCGGAGGATCTGTCCGCCTACCTCGTCGAGAGCGAGCAGATCCCCGCGGCCTGCGGCCTCGGCGTGCTCGTCGATACCGACCACAGCGTCAAGGCGGCCGGCGGCTTTCTCGTGCAGCTCATGCCCGGCGCGCCGGAGGAGTTGATCGCAAAGCTCGAGGACAACATTTTCATGATGGACCAGCTCACGACCATCCTGGATGAGGACGGGGCGGACGCCATCATTCCGCAGGTCATGCGCGGTCTCGAGCCCGAGATCGTCCTGCGCCACCCGATGGCCTATCGCTGTGCGTGCTCGCGTGCGCGCGTGGAGCAGGCGCTGCGCCAGTGCGGCGTGCAGGAGCTGCAAGAGATGATCGCCGAGGGCAAAGACACGCAGGTGCACTGCCAGTTCTGCGACGCGGAGTATGTTTTCACCCCGGCGCAGCTGCAGACGCTGCTCGATGCCGAAAACGCTGACGCCGCAGCGGATTGACCGAGTTCGGGGCGGCACTGCCGCCCCGGAAATGTACATTTGCCGAAAAAATTACCGAAAATCCCTTGACAATTTTTTTGGCGTCTTGTATAATGAGCAAGCTGCGAAACGGGAGCATAGCTCAGCCGGGAGAGCACTTGCCTTACAAGCAAGGGGTCACAGGTTCGAGCCCTGTTGTTCCCACCAGTTTTTCAATTGTATATGCCTCTGTAGCTCAGTTGGTAGAGCAGGGGACTGAAAATCCCCGTGTCGTTGGTTCGATTCCGACCGGAGGCACCATTTTGCGGGCATAGCTCATTTGGCAGAGCGCCACCTTGCCAAGGTGGAGGTAGCGAGTTCGAATCTCGTTGCCCGCTCCATTTTTTGGCGCCATAGCCAAGTGGTAAGGCATGGGACTGCAAATCCTTGACCCCCGGTTCAAATCCGGGTGGCGCCTCCAAAAAGAAACACCAGCCAGTTGGCTGGTGTTTCTTTTTGCAGACACCGATGGCGACGATCGAAAAACCCGAGAGGAAAAGCCCATCCCCTCTCGGGCACTCCCCATGCACGTCGTGCGTAATTGCGAAGAGGCTGGATTTTACCGGAGTACGGGCTGACGTTTTCTGCTGGAGACGCCGATGGCGAAGATCGAAAACCGAGCGGGGAAGCCCGGTCGTTGCCGCGGACTGCATATCGTTCGCGGCGATTTTTTATGCTCTGCTTCCCAAAATCACTGCTCATTCATCCCGCCGCGCCGCTTCTCCAAATCGACCCCGCTTCGTTGGGTTTCGATTTGCCGATCCTGCCTGTGTGCCGGTGTTCACCGCGCCCAGCAGCACGATCCTCGCCCAGTCGCCCGGGCGGACATCGATGGCGAAGCCGCGGTCGCGGATGACGACGAACACGGCCACGGTCAGAAAACCGAAGAGCATCTGCAGCAGCGCGTTTTCCAGACCCGTGATGTGCGCGGCGCGCTTGTTCGTCGTGACCATCACGGCGTACAGCACCGCGCCAGTTTCTGCGCTATCTGGACCGGCGCGACGCATCGGCGGCACCTGCCGGAAGCACGGGATTTGACAATCGGCGGTGATTTGTGTATAATCACTACAAAATCTCTGATTTTTTGTGAATTCTGTCCTCCGGCCATCCGGAGACAGGGAGGAAAGCAACGTGACATACACTGTGGACGACACGATGAAGAAGCTGCTCGGCGCGCCGGAGGCGGTCGCGGTTCTCGAGCGGTTCTTCCCCAAGATCCTGAAGAATCCGGCCCTGCAGATGACCGCCGCCATGACGCTGCGCCAGGTGGCCGGGTTTGCCCAGTCGGGCCTGACGGCCGACTCGCTCGCGGAGATCGACGCGCAGCTGCGCGCGCTCCCGTCGTCCGATGGCTGAGTCATTTCCACGCGCCCCCGGTGCCCTGCCGGGGGCCGTCTGCTGTACATCATGATAAAAGGAACCGAGGTCATCGTATGGACAACACGTTACCGCCGCTCAAGCGCATTGCCGCCATCCACGATCTGTCCGGGCTCGGCAAGTGCTCGCTGACCGTGGCGCTGCCGGTCATCTCCGCCACGGGCGTGGAGTGCGCCTGCATCCCCACGGCCGTGCTCAGCACGCACACGGGCGAGTTCACCGGCTGGACGTTCCGCGACCTGTCGGACGACATGCTGCCCATCGCGCACCACTGGCAGCGCATCGGCGCGCGCATCGACGGGGTCTACTCCGGCTACCTCGCCTCGCCCGGGCAGGCGCAGCTGCTCGCACAGACGCTCGACTGCATCGCCGCGCCGGACACCCTGGTCGTGATCGACCCGGTCATGGCTGACAACGGCAGCTATTACTCCCAGATTGACGACCGTATGTGCGCAGCCTTCCGCCGCCTGCTCTCGCGCGCGGACGTCATCACGCCGAACGTCACGGAGGCGGCGCTGCTGGCCGGCCTGCCGTATGAGCCCGGCACGCACAGCGATGCCTATCTTGCGCAGCTGTTTCAGGCGCTCGGCGCGCTCGGCGCCGGCGTCGTCACGGTCACCGGCGTGCGCCCGCAGCCGGACGTGATCGGCAACGTCGCCTGCGACTGCCGCACGGGGGAGATGCACGCGAGCATGCGCCCGGCGCATCCCGGCGTGTTTTACGGCACGGGCGATGTGTTCGCCTCCGCCCTCGCGGCGCTGCTCGTGCGCGGCGCACCGCTGAGTGCCGCGCTCGAAACGGCCACCGCGCTCACGGACGAGAGCATCTGCCGTTCGCTCTGGCGCGATACGCCGCGCCGCTTCGGCGTGGACTTTGAGGGGGCGCTGCCAGCGTATATCCGCCGTGTGGAGAAGATCTTTGAAGCATGAAAAAGTTACAAAATTCGACCCGCCGGAATCCGGTTCTGATTCCGACGGGTCGATTTTTTGTTACCATATTTCGACGCCGTTTTGCAGAAATATGTTACCGCACAGCACGCGGGACGAAAAATCAATGCGCGGTTGATTTCTTGACGAAATGTCTGATTTTCTGCGGGACCGACGTGAAAATGCGCGCATTTTCAAGAAATTGTGGAAAAAAGTCAAGGAAAATTGCGGGAAAATCCGTTTTCGCGGTTGACATCGTGTTTGGGATATCGTATGATACAGAAGAATCCGTAATTGTTTATGTTAACTTTGCGCAGTTACACCCGAAAACGACAGAAAAACACATTTTGTTACTGTTTTTTAACTTTTGATGTAACCGGTTCCGGCCGGGCGCGCAGAGAGATCTCGGGCGGGGGAGCCGCCCGATGAGGGGCTAGGGTATGAAGAAATCGTTTATGGAGCGTCTGGCGGCGTTCATTGTGGACAAGCGGCGGCTGTTCGTGGTGCTGTTTGCCGTGGCGTGCGTGCTGTCGATCTTCTCGGCGAGCAAGACGGACGTCAACAATGAGCTGACCGATTATCTGCCGGACTCCACGCAGACGCGCCAGGGTCTGGAGATCATGAACCGCGAGTTCATCACCTACGGGGATGCGAAGGTGATGGTGTCCAATGTGACGCTTGCGCAGGCGGAGGAGCTTGCCGAGATGCTGCGCGGTGTGGACGGTGTCAAGGACGTGGTGTTTGAAAAGGACACACACCATTATAATAGTGCCTCGGCGCTCTTTGAGGTCACGTTCGACGGGGAAAAGCTCGACGAGATCAGCATTCAGGGCGTGAAGAACGTCCGTGCGGCGCTCGACGGCTATGATACCTATATCACAACGGAGGTCGGCAACCCGACCGGCGAGATCCTTGAGCGCGAGATGCGCATCGTGCTCATCATCCTCATGTGCTCCATCTTTGTGGTGCTCCTGCTCACGAGCCATACCTACGCGGAGGTCCCGGTGCTGATCATCACTTTCGGCGTGGCCGTCTGGGTCAACAAAGGCACGAACTACTGGTTCCATGAGGTCTCGTTCATCACCAACTCCATCGCGGCGGTGCTGCAGCTCGGCCTCGGCATCGACTATGCGATCATCATGTGCCACCACTACACGGAAGAGCGCGAGCATCTCGAGCCCCGTGAGGCGACCATCCGCGCGCTGACGCTGGCCATTCCGGAGATCTCGGCCTCGAGCCTGACAACGATCTCGGGTTTGCTTGCGCTCTCGTTCATGAAGATCAAGATCGGCGAGGACATGAGCCTCGTGCTCATCAAGTCGATCCTGTTTCTGATGCTGACGGTGTTCTTCCTCATGCCGGCGCTCATCATGTATATGAGCCCGTGGATCGACAGGACGCACCACCGCCAGTTCCTGCCGCGCATCGACGCGCTCGGCCGCTTTGCCATCCGCAGCCGCTACATCGTGCCGCCGATCTTTCTGGTCATCATCATCGCGGGCTTCCTGCTCAGCAGCAAGTGCCCGTACGTGTTCGGCTACAGCACGCTCGACACCATCAAGCAAAACGACTACAAGATCGCCGAAAAGAAGATCAACGCCACCTTCGGCGAGACGAACCAGGTTGTGCTCATCTTCCCGTTCACAGACTTTGAGAGCGAGGCAGATTTGCTTGATGACCTCAACGAGCTCAAGGGTGTTGATCACATTCAGGCGCTCGCGGATGAGGAGGCCAAGGACGGCTACATGGTCACCGACTCGCTCACGCCGCGCAAGTTTGCCGAGCTCACGGACATCGACATCGGCGTGTCGCGCGCGCTGTATACGGCCTACTGCACTGCGAATGACGATTACACGAAGGCCATCGGCCAGCTTGTGGATCTGAGCAATATCGACAACTGCTCCGTGCCGCTCATTAACATGTTCAAGTTCCTGTATGAGCAGCGCGATATCTACCGCTCGAAGATCGACGCTGCGACCATGAGCGACCTGGAGGAGATGTATGACCGCCTCATCGACGGCGAAAAACAGCTCCACTCCGAGAATTATTCGCGCATGATCCTCTATCTCAACCTCCCGGTCGAGAGTGAGGAGACCTACGATTACCTGACGGTCATCAAGGGCGTCGTCGGCAAGTATTACGACGAGTCCTATTTCGTCGGCGAGACGGCCAAGGACAAGGACTTTTCCGATGCCTTCAGCACGGACAACACGCTCATCAGCATTCTCACGCTCGTGTTCGTCGTCCTCGTGCTGCTGCTGACGTTCAAGTCCGTGGCACTGCCGCTGCTGTTGATCCTCGTGATCCAGGGCAGTGTGTGGATCAACTTCTCGTTCCCGACGATCCTGCACAACAATCTGTATTTCCTGGCGTACCTGATCGTCAGCTCCATCATGATGGGCGCGAACATCGACTACGCCATCGTCATCTCGAGCCGGTACCTCCGGCTCAAGGAGGAGATGCCCTATAAGGAAGCCATGATCGAGGCGCTCAACCAGGCGTTCCCGACGGTCGTGACCTCCGGCACCATCCTCGCCGCAGCCGGCATGTCCATCGGCTTTTTGTCCTCGGAGAACACGGTCGCGTCTATCGGCATCTGCCTGGGCCGCGGCACGCTGATCTCGATGGTGCTGGTCATGTGCGTCCTGCCGCAGATCCTGCTGCTGGGCGATTCTCTGGTTGAAAAAACATCCTTTACGATTGGCCACCACGCCGCGCAGCAGCATCTGCAGGGGGCCATGCGTGTCAACGGACACGTGCGCGGCTATATCAACGGTTACGTCGATGCGGAGATCCACGGTCGTGTCAGCGGCACGGTCAGCGCATCGATCGATATCGGAAATGTGCAGATGGAGGAGGCTTCGGCGCAGACTGTGCCGGCGGCAGATCTGCACAGTGAGGAGGGTTCCGATGAAGAGACATAATGTGCGCCGTCTGCTTGCGCTGGTGCTTGTGGCGGCTCTGTGCCTGCTGTGCGGCGCAGCTGCCCAGCCGAACGCCAAGGAGATCCATATCTACTCTGCGGATGATCTCGTGCAGCTGAGCAAAAGCTGCAAGCTCGACACGTATTCGCAGGGCAAGACGGTCTATCTGGACAACGATGTGGACCTGAGCGGGTCGGACTTTGTGCCGATCCCGACCTTCGGCGGCACGTTCGAGGGGCAGGGCCATACGGTCAGCGGGCTGGAGCTCTCGGGCGATGCGTCCCATATGGGCCTGTTCCGCTATGTGCAGGCGGTCGGCACCGTCCGTGATCTGAAGGTCACCGGCAACATCGACGCCGCCGGCACCCTCAACGAGATCGGCGCCATCGTCGGTACGAACTACGGCACGATCTCCGGCTGCTCGTTCAACGGCACGATCTCCGGCGAGAACAACGTCGGCGGCATCGCGGGCACGAACGAAGGCAGCGGCATGATCTATAACTGCAAGACCGAAGGCTTTGTCGAGGGCGACCATTACGTCGGCGGCATCGTCGGTCAGAACATCGGCACCATCTCCTACTGCTCGAACACCACGGGCGTGAACATCAACGCCAGCGAGGCTGTTGACAGCGCGGAGGATCTCGATTCCCTGACGCTCCCGACCGCCTCCGACGACGAGGATGACGACGCGCCGAAGAAGGCCAACACCTCCACGGACGTCGGCGGCATCTGCGGCTTCTCGTCCGGTGTCATCATCGGCTGCACGAACTGGGGCGGCGTCGGCTTTGAGCACGTCGGCTACAACATCGGCGGCATCGTCGGCCGTCAGAGCGGTCTGGTCTCCGGCTGCACGAACTGGGGCACGGCCTCCGGCCGCAAGGACGTCGGCGGCATCTGCGGCCAGATGGAGCCGTTCATCACGCTGGACGTGGAGTCCGGCTCGATCGGCGCCATGGCCAAGGAGCTCAACACGCTCCATGATCTGATGGATACCCTGCTCAACCACACGGGCGCCGCGACGTCATCGCTGGCCGCCACGGTCGGCGTGCTGAGCGACAGCGCGGCCCGCGCCACGGAGAGCGCACGCTATGTGGCCGAGCGCACCACGGACTATGTGGACAACACGGTCACGACCGTCAACGAAGTGTTCATCCGCATCAACACGGCGGAGAAAATGCTCGCCCCCGCGATCACGGAGTTTTCCACGGCGGCCGTGTCGCTTGACAAATCGATCGATTACTTCAACAAGGGCTTTGACTATCTCGACATCGTCGATGAGATGACCGAGGCCGACAAGACGGCCTTCAAGGACGCGGCCAAGGACCTGAGCGTCTCGTCCGACCAGCTCAACGCGGCCATGGACTACTGCGCCTGGCTCATGAAGGTTATGGACAACGCCTACGGCACCGGCTCTTACGACCTGATTGCCAGCCGCCCGGACAACTGGCAGCAGATGTCCGACAAGTACGGCTACGAGTACAACCCCGACAACCTCGGCACCTATGAGTCGCAGCGCGATGCCCTGCTCAAGGGCATGGGCGACGCCGCCGAAGCGATCGGCGCGATCTCCGGCGACATCTCCACGATGACGAAGATCATCAACCTGTACTACCTCACCGAGGACTCCACCGGCCACACCCGCATGGATTACATGAGCGCCGCGTTCAAAAACGCGTTCGATGCGCTCAAGTCCTCGAGCGGCAACTTCTCGACCGGTATGAGCTACCTCGACCAGGTCACGAAATACCTCGCCAGCAACGATCCGCTCAACCTGCCCGACATCAGCAGCGATTACCGCACCGCGATGGAGCAGATGTTCGACGATCTCGGCAGCATTTCGGCCGGCCTGTCCCGCCTGAGCGTGGAGACGGCCACCTACAGCACTCAGATCATCAGCGACATGAAGTCGGTCAACGACCAGTTCAACGTCGTCATGATGCGCCTGTGCGACATTCTGGAGCTTGCCCTGAGCAAGGACAAGGACGACATCATCCAGGACGTCTCGGAGGAAGAGCTCTCAAGCACGACGGACGGCAAGGTCTATAACTGCGATAACTACGGCAAGGTCGATGGCGATGTGAATGTCGGCGGCGTTGCCGGCACGATGGACATCGAGTACGATTTCGACCCCGAGAGCGACTCCAATGTCATCAAGGACTCCACGCTGACGGCCAAGTACTTTACCAAGTGCGTGCTGCTCGACAGTAAGAACTACGGCAATGCCACCTCGCGCAAAGACTGCGTCGGCGCCGTCTGCGGCTACGCGGATCTGGGCGTTATCAGCGGCTGCGAGGGCTATGGCACGGCCGAGAGCACGGCGGGCGACTACGTCGGCGGTGTCGTCGGCCAGTCGAAGGGCTCCGTGCGCAACAGCTTTGCCAAATGTGAGCTGACCGGCCGCAACTACATCGGCGGCATCGCCGGTTACGGCATGAACGTCAGCGGCTGCAACACGCTCGTGAATCTCAACGGCTCCGGCAACTGCGTCGGCACCATCGCGGGCGAGATCGATAAGGACGGCAGCGCGGCCGACAACTACTTCGTCCACGAGACGGAGGCCGGCATCGACGGCATCAGCTACGCGGGCAAGGCCGAGGGCATGAGCTATGAGGCTTTCATGGCGCGCGACGGCATCCCGGCGGAGTTCTCCAGCTTTGCCGTCACCTTCACGGCCAACGGCGAGGTCGTCAAGACGATCACCTTTGCCTACGGCGGCTCGATCGACGAATCTCAGATCCCCGATTGCCCGACGGTGGAGGGCAACTACGGCTCCTGGCCGGAGCATGACTACAGCCACCTGACCTTCGACCTCGAGGTCAAGGCGGAGTACACCGCTGTCTCGACGGTCGTGGCCGGCGACCTGTATGCCGACAACAGCCGCACGCCGATCGTACTGGCCGAGGGCGTCTTTGACCCGGCGACGGATGTGCACATCACCTCCGCCGAGGCCGACGGCCCGACGCTGCGCGGCAACCAGCAGCTGTACATGAAGTATAACGTTGAGATCCTCAACGACACGGTCGAGGACGACACGGACAACACCGTCTCCCTGCGTGTCTACGCACCGGATACCGGCGCGAGCTACACGGTCTATACCTACCAGGACGGCACCTGGGCGAGCACGTCCAGCAGCCGCGACGGCAGCTACCTCGTCTTCAAGACCATGGACCGCGACCTGCAGTTTGCCGTCACGAAGGCGCACCATGGCCCGCTGTTCTACATTCTCATCGTGCTCATCGTGCTGGCCGTGATCGTCGCGGTGCTGCGCCTGCTCTACTGCCGGAAGCTGAAGAAGGCAGTTGCGGCGGGAACGATGACCGAGGAAGAAGCGGCAACACTGCGCAAGCAGGGCCTGCGCATGTGGCTGGGCGAGGAGTACGCGAAGCTCCAGGCCAGGCACGCCGCTGCCAAGGAGGCCAAGGAGGCCAAGCGCGCCGCCGCAGCGGAGGCGAAGGCGGCCGCCGAGACGGAAGCCGCGGCCAAGGCCGCTGAAGAAGCGGCGGAAACGGCGCCGGCGGACAACGCCGAGGCAGCGGAGACCCCGGCCGAACCAGACGCTCCGGAAGCCGAAGCCGAGCCGGAAGTGACCGCTGAGGACAGCGCCGAGGCGGCCGAAGCCCCGGCGGACGAGGCGGACACGGAAGCGGAAGACTCCGATGCACCGCAGCATCCCTGACGCGAATTCATCCCTTACCCCATAAACTGCGAAGATCCCCGATCGGGTTTCCGATCGGGGATCTTTGTGTGCGCGGACGGAAAAACCGCCCCTGCCATCCGGCCGGGGCGGTCGTCAGATATGCAATCGGGTCAATTTATGCGCGCTTCCACTTGACGCCCTGCGGGGTGTCCTCGAGCACGATGCCGGCGGCCTTGAGCTCGTCGCGGATGCGGTCGGCCTCGGCCCAGTTTTTGGCCTTGCGGGCGGCCTGACGCGCGGCAATCTTCTCCTCGATGGCCTTCGCCTCGGGATCCTCACTGCTGTCGGAGCCGAACGGGATGCCCAGCACATCGCACAGCTCGAGGAAACGGTCGAGGCACGCCTGCGCCAGCGCCTTGCTCGGGTCGGCAGCGGGGGAGACGGCGGTGTTGATCTCGCGCACCATCTCAAAGATGACGGAGATCGCGTCGGCGGTGTTGAAGTCGTCGTCCATGACGGCGTCGAACTTCTCACGGTACTGGTCCAGCCCCTGCACGAAGGCGGCGTCCGTCTCGCTCAGCTCGCCGTCGCGCCCGTTGGCGATGAAGAACTCGAGGTTGCTCTTGGCGGTGCGCAGGCGCTCGAGCGCGGCCTTGGCCTGCATGAGGATCTCGCCGGAGTAGTTGAGCGGGCTGCGGTAGTGGCTCATGAGCATGAACATGCGGATGCAGTCGTAGCCGTAGACGGCGGCGGCCTCGCGCACGGTGAAGAAGTTGCCAAGCGACTTGCTCATCTTCTTGTTGTCGATGTTGATAAAGCCGTTGTGCAGCCAGTAGTTGACGAACTTGCAGCCGTTGGCGGCCTCGGACTGGGCAATCTCGTTCTCGTGGTGCGGGAAGGCGAGGTCGCTGCCGCCGCAGTGGATGTCGATCGTCTTGCCGAGGTAGCGGTTGGACATGGCCGAGCACTCAATGTGCCAGCCGGGGCGGCCCTTGCCCCACGGCGAGTCCCAGGATGGCTCACCGGGTTTGGCGGCCTTCCAGAGCGCGAAGTCGAGCGGGTTCTCCTTGATGTCGTTGACGTCGATGCGCGCGCCGGACTGCAGGTCCTCGATCGGCTGGTGGCTGAGCTTGCCGTAGTCCTTGAACTTCAGCGTGCGGTAGTACACGTCGCCGTTGACCTCGTAGGCGTAGCCCTTGTCGATGAGCGTCGTGATGAGGTCAATGATCTGCTGGATGTTTTCGGTGGCCTTCGGGTGCACGGTCGCCTCGCGGACGCCGAGCGCGTGCGCGTCGGTGAAGTACTCGGCGATGTATTTTTTTGCGACCTCCTCGCTGGAGATACCCTCCTCGTTGGCGCGCTTGATGATCTTGTCGTCCACGTCGGTGAAGTTCTGCACGAACGTCACCTCGTAGCCGCGGTATTCCAGATAGCGGCGCAGCACGTCGAACATGATGATCGGGCGCGCGTTGCCGACGTGGATGTAGTTATACACCGTCGGGCCGCAGGCGTACATGCGCACTTTGCCCGGCTCAATCGGCACGAACTCTTCCTTCTGCATGGACATGGTGTTGTACAGTTTCATATTCAGGCTCCTTTGAGACGTATTTGCAATAAAAAAGCGCCCCCATGCCGTCCGGCATGAGAGGCGAAGTCCTTCGCGGTTCCACTCTCGTTTCTCGCTCGCTGCACCGTAACGCGGTGCCTTCGGGCGGGCATTTCCTCCCGCCGCGCTCCCGGACGCACGTTCCGCCCCGCCGGACAGCACCCTCGCAGCGTCTGGGCGCCTCTCTGAGACCGGGTGATAGGCGTACTCTTTCCGTTCATCGCATTCATCATCTTAGCATATGCACCCGGCAATGTCAAGGTTGCGCGCCGCGCGCCGGTGTGGTATGCTGAAAAAAACGCGGCCGGAGCAAAGCGTGGCCGCACAGGAGGCACTGACATGAAAAAATACCTTTCGCTCCTGCTCGCGTGCGTGTTGGCGCTGGCGCTGCTGTGCGCCTGCGGCGGGAAGGACGCAGCGGAGCAGACCCCCGCGCCGGAGACACCGCCGACGCAGACGGCCGCCGCCGGCGGCGTGGACACGTCCTGCAAGCTCTACTTCCCGAACGACGCGGCCGACGACCTGCGCGCCGACACGGCGCAGATCCCGGATACGGAGCCGGCCGTCACGACGGCGTATGCGCAGGCGATCACGGAGCAGCTCATCGCGCACAGCGCCCTGCCGAAGGGCAGCCAGGTGCTCGTCATCTCGAAGGACGGCGACGCGCTCAGTCTCGACATGAACGAGGCATTCCTCGCCGGTCTGCGCGAGAGCGGCTCGACGGGCGAGCTCATGTACATGGGCAGTCTCGTCAACACGTTCCTCGATAACTTCAACTGCACGACCGTGCGCGTCACGGTCGAGGGCAAGCCGTTCTCTACGGGCCACTCGGAGTATGACAAGCCGCTGCAGGCATTCACGTTCTGAGGCATAACCCCAAAAAGACCAGCGGGCATCATGCCCGCTGGCCTTTTTATGCTTCAGGCGGCTTTCCGGAACACGTCGTGATTCTTCACGAAGTACTCCACACCGGAGTACACCGTCGTCACGACGATGACGACCCAGCACACGGTGTTGAGCCAGGGAATGTTCCACAGCAGCATCAGGCAGATGGCCACCATGGTCGAGGCGGTCTTGATCTTGCCGGACCACGCGGCGGCGATGACGCGGCCGTTGTCCACGGCGATGAGCCGCAGGCCGGTCACGGCAAACTCGCGCGCGACCACGAGCAGCAACGCCCACGCGGGCATCTGGTGCTGCTCGACGAACAGCAGCATGGCCGCCACGACCAGCAGCTTGTCGGCCAGCGGATCCATGAACTTGCCGAAGTCGGAAACCTGATTGTAGTGCCGCGCGATGTAGCCGTCGGCGAAGTCGCTCAGGCTCGCGAGCACGAACACACCGAATGCCCAGTACGTATGGCCGGGGAAGCGCAGGTACATCAGCACCAGAAACACGGGGATGAGAATCACGCGGAAGATGGTGATTTTGTTTGCAGTTGTCATGTCAGCACCTCATTCGTGGATTTGTTCGCCGGCGAGATCGCCGTCGTCGCAGCCGGTGATATGCACCGTGACCATGTCACCGGGCTGGGCGGTGCCGGTGAAGTAGACCGTGCCGTCGATCTCCGGCGAGTCGGCATACGTCCGGCCGGAGCACATGCCGCTCTTGGCCCGGTGCTCGCACAAAACGGTCATGTCCCGCCCGATGCAGGCGGCGTTGTAGTCGTCCATGATGCCGGCCTGCAGCTCGAGGATGAGATCGGCGCGGCGCTGGGCCTCGTCCGGCTCGCAGCGGTCCGTCATCACGGCGGCGGGTGTCCCCTCCTCGGGGGAGAACGGGAACACGCCCACGCGCTCGAGCCGCACCTCGCGCAGCCAGGTGCACAGCTCCTCGAATTCCGCCTCGCCCTCGCCGGGCAGGCCCGTGATGAGGCTCGTGCGCAGCACAAGACCCGGAATGCGCGCGCGCAGCTTCTGCAGCAGCGCGCGGATCTCGTCGCCGGTGCAGTGGCGGTTCATGCGGCGGAGAATGTCGTTGTTGATGTGCTGGATGGGAATGTCGAGATACTTGACGATCTTGTCCTCATTTGCAATGAGGTCGATGAGCTCGTCGTCGATGATCTCGGGGTAGAGGTAGTGCAGGCGGATCCAGCGGATGCCGTCGATCTTCGCCAGCTCCCGCAGCAGCAGCGCAAGGCTCGGCTTGCCGTAGAGGTCCATGCCCCAGCGGGTGATGTCCTGCGCGATGACGATCAGCTCTTTCACGCCGAGGTCGGCGAGCTCTCGCGCCTCCTGCGCGATGGCGTCAAGCGTGCGGCTGCGGTAGCGGCCGCGGATGGCGGGGATGGCGCAGAATGCGCACCAGTTGTCGCAGCCCTCGGCGATGCGCAGGTACGCCCAGCCCGGCCCGGTCGTGACCACGCGGCCGATCTCCTCAATCGGGCCGCTCTTGTCACCGAAGTACAGCGGCTTTCCGCCGTGCATCACGTCCTCGACGGCCTCGCAGATCTGGCCGAAGCTGCCGGTGCCGAGCATGCCGTCCACTTCCGGCAGGCTCTCGAGAATGTCGTTTTCGTACCGCTGCGACAGGCAGCCGGTCACGAGAATTTTCTTCAGTCCGCCGGCCTTTTTCACCTCGGCGAGCTGCAGGATCTGGTCGATGGCCTCGCTCTTGGCGCTGTCGATAAAGCCGCAGGTGTTGACGATGGCGACGTCGCACCCGTCCACCTCGCCGACCACCTCATGGCCGGCCTGGTTGAGCAGATAGAGCATCTGCTCGCTGTTGACCTGATTTTTCGCACAGCCGAGCGAGATGAGACAAATTCGATATGGCATGGGTCAATACTCCTCAAAGTTATCCTGATAGCGCGCGATGGCCGCGCGGATCTCGTCGCGCCCGAAGCCGCGGCGGTAGAGATAGTCCGATGCGCGGCGCAGCTCGTCGCGGTCGGGCGTGTCGCTGCGCAGGCGGCGGCGCAGCAGCGTGTCGATCTGGTCGCCCTGCTCCGGCAGCTCCTGCAGCGCGTCGTCCCACAGCTCGCGCGGGATGCCGCGGCGGTAGAGCTCATTGCGGATGCGCCCGGCGCCGTAGCCCTTGGCGGCATAGTGCCGCACGCACATGGCGGCGTACTGCGCATCGTCGAGCAGGTGCATCTCCTGCAGCCACGCGGCGGCGTCCTCGGCGTTTTCCGGACTTTCGCCCTTTTCCTTCAGCCGGTCGGTCAGTTCCTTGACCGACATGGCGCGCGCACCGATGATGCGCAGCGCCCGCTGCCGGCAGCGCGAGCGCTCGGAGGCCGCGCGCAGCGCGTCAAGCTCCTGACTCGTCAGTTCCTTTCCGCTGCGCAGGTGGAAGTCTGTCACGACGGCGAGCGTCGTGCGCAGTTCCTCGCCGGTGTCAAACCGCGCCAGAAAGCGCTCCGGCGCGGTCTGCTTGAGCTCGATGAGCCGGGCCATCAGCCCTGAAAGTCATCGGCTGCCACCTCGACGGCGCGGCCGGAAGCGATGGCGGCCTTGCGCGCCTGCGGGCTCATGAGCTTGTGGGCGTTGGCGCGGATCTCGGCCTCGATCTTGTCCGAGACGTCGGGGTGCTCGCGCAGATATTCCTTCATGCTGTCGCGGCCCTGCACGCGCACATCGCCGTAGGTGTACCACGCGCCGGCCTTGTCGATCAGGTCGAGCTTGACGCCGAGGTCCACGATCTCGCCGATCTTGGAGATGCCCTCGCCGTAGATGATGTCGAACTCCGCCTCCTTGAACGGGGGCGCGACCTTGTTCTTGACGATCTTGGCGCGCGTGCGGTTGCCGATCATCTCGCCGCCGACCTTCAGCGTCTCGATGCGGCGCACATCGATGCGCACGCTGGAGAAATACTTCAGCGCGCGGCCGCCGGGCGTCGTCTCGGGGTTGCCGTACATGACGCCGATCTTCTCGCGCAGCTGGTTGATGAACACGACGATGCAGTTCGTGCGGCTGACGGTGCCGGCCAGCTTGCGCAGGGCCTGGCTCATCAGGCGCGCAATCACGCCGACGGACGACTCGCCCATCTCGCCCTCGAGCTCGCTGCGCGGCAGCAGCGCCGCCACGGAGTCGACGACCACGACGTCGAGCGCGCCGGAGCGCACGAGCTGCTCCGTGATCTCGAGCGCCTGCTCGCCGGTGTCCGGCTGGGAGATGAGCAGGCTGTCGATGTCCACGCCGAGGGCGCGGGCGTAGGCGGGCTCGAGCGCGTGCTCCACGTCGATGAACGCGACCTCACCGCCCTTTTTCTGGGCGCTGGCGAGGATGTGCAGCGCGAGCGTCGTCTTACCGGACGACTCGGGCCCGTAGATCTCGACGATGCGGCCGCGGGGCACGCCGCCGATGCCGAGCGCGAGGTCGAGCGACAGGGAACCGGTGGAGATGGCCTCCACGTTCACGGGAATGTCGTCGCCGAGGCGCATGATGGCGCCCTTGCCGAAGTTCTTCTCGATCTGGGCGAGCGCGGTCTCGAGCGCTTTTTTCTTATCCTCCGGCTTGACGGGGCCGGTGGAAACGGGTGCGGATTTCTTCTTTTCAGCCATAGTGATTCACCTCTAAGTATCAGATGCGGCCGACGACGACGCGCCGGATGCCGGCGGTATCCTCGAGGGCGGTCACATCGGTGTATTTTTCTTCTGTCATCAGCGCCATGACGGCGTCCGCCTGATCCTCGCCGACCTCGAACATGAGCCAGCCGCCGGGGCGGAGGATCTGTGTCCAGTGGCGCACGATCGCGCGGTAGAACATCAGCCCGTCCTCACCGCCGTCGAGCGCGCCGAGCGGCTCATAGTCGCGCACGGAGCTGTCGAGCGTGAGGATGTCCATGCTCGCCACATACGGCGGGTTGGACACGATGAGGTCGAACGTGCCGATGCCCATCGGGGGCTTTTCGAGCGCGTCGGCCTTGAGGCAGATGGTGCGGTTCTGGTGGTTGCGGCGCAGGTTTTCCTTGCTCACGGCGAGGGCCTCCTCGCTGATGTCCACCATGACGACGCGCGCGGCCGGCAGCTCGTGCGCCAGCGCGCAGCCGATGCAGCCGCTGCCGGAGCAGAGGTCGAGAATGCGGGCGTTCATCTTCCGGCCGACGAGCACGCGCAGCGCCGCGTCCACAAGCACCTCGGTGTCCATGCGCGGGATGAGCACGTCGGGCGTGACCACGATCGGCAGCCCGTGAAACTCCCACTCGCCGATGAGATAGGCCAGCGGTTCGCCGGCGATGCGGCGCTGCAGCAGGGCCGCGATCTTCTGTTCATTTTCGTCGGAGGTGTACAGGCGCAGGTCGCGCACGAATTCCTCCTTCGTCTTGCCGACGGCGTAGGCCACCAGCAGCCGCGCCTCGAGCGCGTAAGCCTCCACGCCGGCGTTTTTCAGCGCCGTGCGCGTGGCCAGATACAGGTCGTTATAGGTCTTTGGCATCTCTCTATCTTCCAGTCCTTTGCTGACGGATTACCAGGCGTCGCTGCCCTTCTCTTCCGGGATGACGAGCTCAAGCGCGCGGATGGCGCACTCGATCATGCTGTCGTCCGGCTCGTTGGTGGTCAGGCGCTGCAGCCACTTGCCCGGCGCGGACAGAATGCGCGAGCAGAGGTTATCGTGCCGGCCGACCCAGCGGTTGATCTCATAACTGATGGACACCACGACCGGCAGCAGCAGCAGCCGCAGGCCGATGCGCACCCACGGATTGTCCCACAGCCCGACGCGCAGGCTCACGAGCGAGAACACGAGAATGCTGATGATGACGACGACGAACAGAAAGCTCGTGCCGCAGCGGGGGTGGAAGCGCGACTGCGGCCGCACGTTCTCGACCGTCAGCGGCAGGCCCTTTTCGTAGCAGAAGATGGTCTTGTGCTCTGCGCCGTGGTAGGCGAACATGCGCTCGACGTCCTTCATGTGCGCCACGCCCCACAGATACAGCAGGAAGATGACGATGCGCAGCAGGCCCTCAAAGAGGTTGCGCACGACGGGGCTGTGGATGAAGCTGTCGGTCAGGCCGGCGAGCAGCGTCGGGATCAGGATGAACAGCACGATCGACAGCGCGATGCCGAGCACCACGGCCGTGCCGATGATGATGTCCTTGGCCTTCTCCTCGCCGAAGTGCTTTTCGATCCAGAGATCGATCTTGCCGGGCTCCTCCTGCTCGTCCTCGGGCAGCAGGTCGGCCGAATAGGTCAGCGCCTTCATGCCCTTGACCATCGAGTCGAGAAACACGACGACGCCGCGGATGAGCGGCCAGCCGAGGATCGGGTGCTTTTCCTTGACTAAGTGCAGCTCCTCGACCTTCTCGACCATGCCGTCCTGCGTGCGGCAGACGATGGCCTGCTTCGTCGGGCCGCGCATGAGGATGCCCTCGATGAGCGCCTGCCCGCCGATGGATGTGCGGAACGAGACATTGGTATCGGGTTTTGCGGATTTGGTTTTGCTCATATGGTTACCTCGGTTACAATTTTAATTGCTGCTCTCCGGCGCGAACGGCAGGCGCACCGACACGAGCGTGCCGCCGCCGGGGGCGTTGGCGATCGTCAGCGTGCCGCCGGAGCGGGTGATGATCTCGTCGCACACGGCGAGGCCGATGCCGCTGCCGCGGGCCTTGTGCTTTTCGCCCTTGAAGAACTTTTCCTTCACGTGCGGCAGCTCGTTTTCCGGGATGCCGGGCCCGTGGTCCCTGAATTGAATGGTAGCAGCTTCACTGTCCGAAAAAACGGACACTTCGATCGTCTTGCCGTCGCGTGCGTACTTGGCGGCGTTGTCGAGGATGTTGAGAAACACCTGCTTGAGCCGCTCCGGGTCGCCGGGCACGAGCGGGATCTCCTCCTCGGGCGGGTTGTAGATGAGCTGCATCCCGTCCTGCCGCAGCAGCTCCTGATAGGTGAAGATGGTGTCCTCGAGCTCGCTCTCGATGTCGAGCAGCTCCATGCTCAGGTTGAAGCGGCCGTCCTGGATGCGGGTGAACTCCAGCAGCTCCTCGACGAGGCTCGTCAGGCGCGCGGCCTCCTTGGAGATGATGGCGATGCCGCGGCGGGAGTCGCCCTGGATGGCAGTGTCGAACATGAGCGTTTCGCTCCAGCCGGTGATGGCGGTCAGGGGCGTGCGCAGCTCGTGCGAGATCGACGAGATGAACTCCGACTGCATTTTTTCGCTGCGGCTGATCTCCTGCGACAGCTCGTTGATCGCGGTCGCAAGGCGGCCGAGCTCATCGTCGCGCTGCACCGGCAGCTCCGTGCCGTAGCGCCCGCCAGCGATCGTGCGCGTGACCTCCGTGATCTGCTCGACCGGGCGTGACACGCGCCGGCGGAACCACAGCGCGCAGACCACGGCGCCGACGGCCGCCGCGAGAATGCCCAGCACGATGCCCAGCGCGGTGCTGACGCGCCCCGCGCCCAGGCCGATGGCCGCGCCGATGGCGACGCACAGCGCCGCGTGCACGCACTGGCCGATGGCCATGCGCGAAAACAGGCCGCGGAAGGTGTTTTTCTGTTCGGGTTCGCCTGCGGGGGTGGGGGTGACGTTCTGCATGGTCTCAGTAGCCCCACTTATAGCCGTAGCCCCAGACGGTGGTGATGTATTCGGGCTCGGTCGCGTCGTCCTCGATCTTGATGCGCAGGCGGCGGATGTTCACGTCGACGATCTTGACCTCGCCGTTGTAGTCCGCGCCCCAGACGGCGTGCAGAATGTCCTCGCGCGAGAGTGCGCGACCGGGGTTTTCCATGAACAGCTTCATGATGGCAAACTCCGTCTGCGTCAGGCGGATGTGGTCGCTGTTTTTGTCGAGCGTGCGCGAGCGCAGGTGCAGCACGAACGGCCCGCTCGAGAGCACGTCCTCGGTGTTCTCGCTGCCGCCGATGCGGCGGTAGAGCGCGTCCACGCGCGCGAGCAGCTCGGCGGGGGAGAAGGGCTTGGTGACATAGTCGTCCGCGCCGGTCATGAGGCCGGTGATCTTGTCCATCTCCTGGCTCTTGGCGCTGAGCATGAGGATGCCCATCTTCGATCCGGTCGCGCGGATGCGGCGGCAGACCTCAAAGCCGTCGATGTCCGGCAGCATCACGTCGAGCAGCGCGACGAGCGTGTCCGGATTCTGCTTGAGCTTTTCGAGCGCCTCCTCGCCTGTGGCCGCCTCAATGGGCTCGTAACCGGACCGGCGCAGGTTGATGACGACGAAGCTGCGGATGCTGGGTTCGTCCTCAAGTACGAGAATTTTCTTCATGTAGTCCATATTCCTTTCCAAAGGCGGTGTGTGGGCGCCTTTGCGGTTAGTGGCGTCTGCTTTCCCGGAAAGCAGGAGGTTTGCAGAAATATTCATTTCAGTATATCACACAATTTACAATAGTGGTAGCAAAAAATTACGAATCGTGTTATTCTGTGACACAGGAAATGAGGTGGACCATATGGAGCTTTTCTGGACGCAGATCACGGACGCGCAGCCGGCGCGCCCTGCGCGCACGAAGGCGCACGGGAGCGCGTGGGGCGTGTCGCTGCTGGCGTATGCGGTGCGCGCGGTCTGGGGCATCGACCTGCCGGAGACGGCGGAGCTGCCGGGCGGCAAGCCGTATTTTCCGGCGTGCCAGCAGCTGCACTTTTCCGTCAGCCACACGCACACGGCGGCGCTCGTGGCCGTGTCGGCAGCGCCGGTCGGCGCGGATGTGGAGCAGGTGCGCCCGCTGCACCCGGCCATGGCGCGGCGGCTCGCGCAGGCGGACTGCGGCGACCTGCAGCCGTTCGAGCTCTGGACGCTGCGCGAGAGCTGGTTCAAGCTCACGGGCGCGGGCGACCTGCGCGCGATCCCGTTCCGGCGCGCGGCCGGGGTGCTTGTCCCGCCGGAGGCGGGGGCGCTCTGCCGCGTGTATGATGACATTCCCGGCTGCGCGGCCGCCGCGTGCTCGCTTGCCGAGCAGCCGCCGGAGCGGCTGCGGTTCGTGCCGCCGCGCGAGATTTGCACTTGAAATATGCGCCCGGCTGTTGTATAATCAAGCAGCCGAATTTGCCGGTGTGATGGAATTGGTAGACGTGCTTGACTCAAAATCAAGTGCCGCAAGGCGTGCCGGTTCGAGTCCGGCCACCGGCACCACGGTGTCGGAGCAAAGTCTGCTCCGTTCAAAATCCGGCAGCTCAAAATGAGCTGCCGGATTTTTTCGTCTGCGCTCCCTTGCTCCTCCTTTAATTATTTACTATTATAGTGAGCATTCAAAACGAAATGGTAGTGATAAGCGCACAAAAGACAAACACCAAAAAGGAAATGCACGTAGGCAAAGGGATCAAGGCGGCGAAAAGAAAAAGCAAAAATCGGGATGGAAAAGCCGAAGATAGGAAAGTGGCAATATATGTGGAGGTGCTTTTGTGTTAGATGTTATTCGAAAATGCTTCGAGGATGGAAATGTTGCTAGTTTCTTTTGCAATCCGGACTATACGGACTTACATTTGACTGGATATGTTGCAAAGTATAGTACAGATGAAGTGCTGATAGCTCACATTTCTGTTCATGGGTATTATGATGGGTTCATTCTAAAGCCGGTAAAAGATATTTATAGAATTGATTATGCAGGAAATTATGAAACCAAAATTGATCGTCTGTATAAACAAAGAAAACAAGACCATCCAAATTTAGGGGGGATTGGCGATGGAGAAATAATGCCCTCGCTTTTTAGCTATGCAAAGGATAATTCGCTAATAATTTGCTTGGAATTTCAGGACAATCTTTTGCGCGGTTTTGTAAGCAATTATAATGATAATACCATTTGCATTAATATAATCGATGATTATGGCTGTGACGATGGCATATCTGTCATAAATCTTGAAGATATACTAACAGTTTCAGTGGATACAGACGATGAGCAGGATGCTTTGCTCTTGTATAAAGCAAATCAGACCAATTAACCAATTAATTTAGTTACTGGCGCATTATCTGCAATACCGGGTGGCGGTGCTTTGCTGGCAGTTGCAGATGTTGTTGGTTCTTCAGTAATTAAAGTCGGGGTGGATTCTCTGATGAATAAGCTAAAACTTCAGGCAGAGTATTTGTGCTGAGCGGGTTATCCAAGTCTATAAAATATGTGTCGATTTACTCCTATGTTAGAGGAATTGCCCGATGAAACAATTTATTACCAACTATTGCATCCCGTGGACAGGAATCACTATCCTTTTCTTATCATCGATACGATCAATTCTAAATGACATTTTAATCGGAAGTCTCCCTGGACACTATGGGAAAGCAGATAAGAAAGCAATGTGCATTAGATGGGTGTCCATAAAACAGTAACCCATGAAAATTACTGATATATGGCATCTGTCTGACAGGGTTGGCTACAAAGAAAACGGACATCACCAGGATTTTCTTGGTGATGTCCGTTTTCTTTGTTTCAATGTTTCTTTTTCATTGCTTAGGCTAAGTGTTAGAAAATCCGAATTGATCGAATAAAGTTAAATGCTCTATGCCTTGATATTATTTTCTACATAATACTGGGCCTGAACGTTCCACAGTGCAGCATATTCTCCCTTCTGCTCTGAAAGCAACGCCTCATGGGTCCCCTGCTGGATGACCTGGCCGTGGTCGAAAACGGCGATCTCGTCGCAGAACTTGCAAGAGGAGAGACGGTGGCTGATGTAAATCGCTGTCCGGTCGCCGGAAATCTCGTTGAATTTCTCATAGATTTCTGCCTCTGCAATGGGGTCAAGGGCCGAAGTTGGTTCATCCAGAATGATGAAAGGGGCATCCTTATAGGCACATGCTTTTGCTTATCCTGGCTTTTGTTACATCTTATCAATCAGAGTAAATACAGCAGCTTGCTGATCCTCGGTCAGCCTTGACCATTTTTCAAGCAGTTGCTTCTGAGATGCAGTCAAAGAGACCGGAGCATCTTCTTCAGAGAACAGCTGGGAAAGCGTAATCCCAAACGCATCACAGATTTTTTCGAGTGAGGGAATGGTGGGAACCATGTTCTTACGATACCACGAAGAAATCGTAGACTGCGGTAAGCCGGAGCGTTCTGCAAGCTGATATTCTGACCAACCTCTGCTTTCCCGATATGTGGTTATCACTGCAAGAATATCTTTCACGTCATTCACCCCAGTACTTGTGTTCTTCGTAAATTATACTTTGATATATCGTTGAGGTTTAATCATTTATATCGTATAATTTTAACGATAAACGCAAGTATCGCAAGAGGTGTAAGCATGGGCGGAAAAAGCTGCTTTTTTATCGGACATCGAGAGACGAGTGAAGAAGTGTATCCAGAGTTGTATGCCGCTGTTGAGCAGCACATCGTCGAATATGGTGTGACAGAGTTTATTGTAGGCCACTATGGGGGCTTTGACAGGCTGGCTGCAAAAGCGGTCATCGAGGCGAAGAAAACGCATCCGGGAGTAGTCTTGACCCTGCTTCTTCCGTATCACCCTGCAGAGCGCCCTGTGGCCCCTCCAGAAGGCTTTGACGGAACCTATTACCCTCCGGGGATGGAGCGTGTTCCTCGCCGTGTAGCCATTGTCAGAGCGAACCGATACATGGTCGATCATGTAGACTATCTGATTGCCTACGCATGGCATCCGGCCAGCAGCGCCAGGGAGCTGGTGGAATATGCGCAGAGGAAGCAACAAATACACATTCAATTACTATAAGACAATTGTCATGTATTTTAGGCAAAATAATCTTTAGAATCGTATAGTTTAATTGACGAAAAGGAGAAAATTGAGTATAATATTATGGAGTATATTGTAACTTATCACGGAGGTGCATACCAATGGCAGTTAGCTATAAAAAGCTTTGGAAACTCTTGATTGATTTGGATATGAAAAAGAAAGATTTACAACACGCTGCCGGAGTAAGTTCTGCATTAATTGCCAAATTGGGGCGTAATGAGAATGTGTCAACAGAATCTTTGGTGAAGATATGTACTGCTCTGCATTGCGATATTGGCGATATTATGGAAGTTACAGATTTTGAAAATAATACTACCTGGAAATAAATCAAATACATCAAATTCAATAAGACTATATTTTCTTTAAGAGGTGTGGAGGGACAAGTATGAGCTGCGAATTTGTCTCTGAATTGAGGAGACTCAGCAAACTTTCAGCTGAAGCGGTACAAAACATTGACCGCTTTGATCCGTTAAAAGAATATATGCACATTACTCGCAACACAGAAACCGATTTTAGGTCGCTCCTTTCTAAGATTTCAGGAGTACATCATAAGCAGCTTGTTTTGGTTTGCGGTAGTGCTGGTGACGGAAAATCTCATTTATTGTCTTATCTTAAATGTAGTGATCCAAATGGGGTTTTAGATGAATATGTAATTATCAATGACGCAACAGAAAGCGATGCACCGAACCAAACCGCTATTGAGACGTTATCCGAGAGGATTTCAGCGTTTCGTGATGACCGATTAGATGATGGCGGTTGCGAAAAAGTAGTGCTCGCAATTAATCTTGGTATGCTGAATAACTTCATTGATTCTGATCAAGGCACACATTTCTGCAAGCTGAGGCAGTATGTTTTGGATAACAATATTTTTAGTGTTGCACAGCCCTTGCCTTTTGATAAGGACAATGTATTCCAACACATCGATTTTTCAGACTACCAACTATACACACTTACAGCGGATGGAGCAAAATCGGATTATTTAACTGAGCTATTTGCAAAAGTTTTTGGCAGTGATCCTCGTAACCCGTTTTATAACACCTATGCGAATCAGGGATCAGTCTGCCCACATCACGCACAGTGCCCCATTCGTCATAACTTCGAGTTTTTAATGAAAGAAGAAGTTCAAAAACTCTTAATCCAGCGGATTATCGAGGTTTGCATAAAAAACAAGATGGTAGTTACTTCCAGAGATGTTCTTAATTTCATCTTTGATGCAGTTGTTTCTCCAAATTTTGACGAGAAGAAGTTCTGGAATATTCTTAGTAATCCAACCAAATTTTTAGAAACATATATCTCTTATACAACTCCTATGCTGCTTTTTGAAAATACGGGTACCTCAAGTCTGATTGACTGCATGACGAAAAACGCAACGAGCAGCGAGAATATCGAAAGTCGTGATGAAGCTATTCTAATTTTTTATGCGGTTGACGATATTACACCAATCGCACTATCCGTGCTGAACACATCGAAGTATGCAGAAGTTGTTCGGAGTGTAGGCCTATCTTCCATTGATAACAGTAGAGATGCCTTAAAAAAATATGTGTATAAATTCCTCACCAATTACAAGAGGTTAGCAGATGAAGATGCATTTAAAGCAGATCAGATGTATGTTTCTTTTGTTCAGGATCTATACCATGCTTATGCCGGAAATAAAAAGCAGTTGAAAAATCTCTATAGTTCTGTTAAGCACAGTATTTACGCATGGAACGGAAGCTATGGGCCTGATTTGATTTGCATAGATGATTCCAGTGAAAGTTACAGCATCTTGGAACAATTAGTTATTAACTACGATGTAGTTCAAGGAAGCGGTGCTGAAGAAGTCTTGCGATTTGCACCGGTAATCCAAGTCCGTTTTTGCAATGAAGCAAAAACGGAGCAGGTTTCGTTTTCCATTGACTATAGCCTCTATAAGGTGATTATGGCAATGAAAGATGGTTACTGCCCCACTTCACAGGATCGGAACGTTCATGCAGACTTCTCCAGTGGAATTACGGCATTGTCTGAATTGGGAACCAAAAAATCAAGGGTATATATTATTCCAAAGAGAACAAAGGAAAATACCAAGTTCTTATTTGAGGAAAGCGATTTTGGATACAGCTTTAGGGAGGTGTGATTTTGTGGGATTCATTTTAAGTCCAGAAATGATGAAAAAGACGTTCTCTATGGGTGAAGATGGAGACAGTTTTACCCACAGATCCGCACAGCATATTAAGCTGTTTCCGTTTACTGCAAATAATAACGCTACGATAGTAACTTCTTTTTCTTCGGTCATTGGTGAGTGGCTTCGCCTCTGTAGCAACCAAAACACAGTTCCAGAATCTATGGAAAGCGCATTAGATAAGCTGGCAGATGCTATGGATGATATCAGCACATATGAAAAAAGCCAGTTATTGCAAATTACTCGAAATATTTACTGGAGTAATGATGAGAAGCACTCGCTTCGTCCTAAAAGTGTTACATCTATGCGATACATCCCATGCGATGATCAAACCGAGCTAAAAACAGCGCAGTATCTTTATAGTGTATTAGGTGAAGAACAAGATCTGAAAAGCGCTATTGAGAAAGCAGTTGAACACGCCACAAAGGAATCTAATGTTTTGGAGAAAGCGTTATTTGAAGCTCTCGAGGCAAAAAGTCAGCCGTTGCCTCGAATTGATCCTTATTATGTGGTACATCTTGCACCGCAAAAACTCTTTATGCAGGACTTGAATTTTATCCTTAAGACCACTGCAAGGACGAAAGAATATCTTGTGGACTTGCTTGAGTTTTATTATTTTTTCTATACAAGCCAAACTTGTTTAGCGTTGTCGAGATTTGAGCATGGCGATCGGGAACAAATTGTTCCTCTATATTTTAGTTTGGATTGGGAAAAAACCAATAAAGCAAGAGAGTGCTACCAATCTGGCTGGTTGCGATTGCTCCCTGCGATAAAGCAGCTATTTTATCATGCCATTACGCTGGAGATTTTAAACCAAAATCCCACGGGTGCGCAATTCGATTATATTGCATTACAAGACTATGTAAAAAAGACAGGAGCCGAAGAAGAGATTGCAGAACAAATTCGCCGTGTTACAGACATGTATCGCAATGCAATTTCGGATTGCAGCGAGTTGAATAACCTGCAAAAGAATGAGCAACGAGGCCCCGTTTTCTCGGAAATTGACTACTTGTACGAAAGCGTCCGTACTCAATTTAAGAATACAGGTCGTGGAAGAGTCAGCGATGGCTATGTGAAGCACTTTGAGACTTTTTGTCATGATCGTTTCTTGAAGTCTCGAGGTGCCAGCGGACTGATGCTGAATATTACGGAAGAATTGCTGATCTTCCTGACAAAATTAGCTATCCACGATGAAGAGAAAATGAGCTTAAACGAAGTGTTCCGGCAGTTCGAAATGCGAGGAATTTACCTGGATCAGCCCTCTAAAGATGAGGTTGTTCAATTTTATACCAAACTGAATTTAATCGAAAAGAAAAGCGATAGTGGGGATGCGCAATATGTACGAAGAATTCTTTAATTACATAGCAACACGCATTATCAGCTATTTTGAGCAGGAATGCGATAATTTACATGACGGTGACCGTTTTTGTTTTAAGCTTGATAACAGAGATCTGGTAGAGCAAGTAAACGTTGCTTTGAAAAATATTACACAGGAAAAAGAAATTCAAGGTGATTTTTCTTACCAAGAAACATATCATACCTTCACTGTAAAACTGGCAAACAAAGAAATCATCATTGCTGCGCAGATCAATGGGATGACAGATGTCCAAGAAGTAGGACAAAAGGATAATGTCGCGTTTCCTTTCGGGCAAAGCGT
>ERZ827528.975-NODE-975-length-31955-cov-4.293260_pt1 | contig 31955 bp, 30 predicted proteins | sample MGYA00519768_ERZ827528 | MGnify/ENA primary metagenome ERZ827528 (study PRJEB31778, sample SAMEA3449343) | human gut metagenome | biome: human gut; feature: human-associated habitat; material: faeces | place: United Kingdom | collected 2010/2012 ...
TTGCCGTACGACGGTTTTCAAGACCGTTCCGTTATAACCACTTCGGTATCTCTCCATAAAGCGTAAGTTATTCTAACATAAATCAAAGACCTTGTCAACGCTTTTTTGCGCGAATTTTTATTACAATATATTCTCCCGCCTCAGCAGAGCGTCAAGGCTCACGCCGAGAGTGTCGGCTATAGCGATGATCTCGATATCGGTCACGAAGCGTTTGCCGCACTCGATGCGCTGGACGGCGTTTTTGTCTATATCAAGGCCGGCAAGCTGGAGTGCATCGGCGAGCTGCCGCTGAGAGAGTCCCATATTTTTGCGCAGAAAGGCTACATTCTTTCCGCAGACATTGTTCAGCCCGTCTTTTGCTTTGTTGATGAACATAAAACAGCCTCCGAGACATTCAGTGCTTGTCAATAAGGCTATTATATGTTATGATTAGATAAATATTGACATTCACTAAATGTCACAGTTGAGAGGCGAAATTATATGTTCAAAAAAAGCAAGTCCGAAAAATACAACAACAAGAAATCTCGTCAGAGGAAACTAAAAGCCTTTGAGATCTCAGCGTTTGTAATGATGCTTCTGGCGCTCTTTGCCGGTATGGCTTTTCTCGCCGCGGGATATCTATTCTTTAGCCAGTCGGGGGATCCGTTTGATTTTCTTTTCTGCGCGGTATTCGGTCTTGCGCTTTTTATATTGAGCGTCTCTTTTCTTGTTATATTCACTCATTGTATCAGCAAATAACTTCCCTCCCGCGGCAATTTGTGATATGATTATCGCAGACAAAATGACGGAGGGAACACATGGACACAAAAGAACTGCTCGGCAGAGTCTGCGGGAGCATAAATGATAACGAAATCTGCATTTATAATTGCGGTGACGGCGCGTATATGCGGCTGATTAAAAACGCATCGAAATCGGATTTTCTAAAAATCTGCGGCGAGTGCGAGAGACTCGGCTACACGCTCTTTCAGCGCAATGACATTGAAGAAAACATCCACGCATCGTACCGCGGGAATATGCTCATCCACACATATTTCTGCCCGGCTGAAAAAGTTCTGCGCGTCATATGCGACCCGTATTCCGTTGACTTCGAGCGCGAAGAGCCGAAATATGAGCGCAGATGCGGCAGCGCGCTGTGGCAGTTCGAGAACGATCATTCGTATATCGACTGCGGTATGTGCTATATCCTGCGCTGCGCGGACAACAGCTTTTTTATTATAGACGGCGGGCATTTTCTTCAGCCCAACGACCACAAGAGAATATACCGCTTTTTGCGCGAGCGCACGCCCGACGGCGAGCGGGCTGTCATATCCGGCTGGTTCTTCAGCCACGCACACGACGACCATGTGAGCCAGTTCGTTGATTTCATTCGCGAATACGGCTCGGCGGTCGATATTGAAAAGCTCTATTACAACGACGCGCCGATAGACCACCGCGATAACATGAGCTGGGGCGAAGCGAACAAGAAATACATAAGACGGTTTGAAGACTGTGCCCGCTCCTGCGGAATACCTACTGTAAAGCTGCACACGGGTCAGCGGTTCTTCGTGCGCAACCTGCGCTTTGACGTGCTCTGCACTCAGGAGGATGTCTGGCCGAAGAGCCTCGAAAACTTCAACAACACCTCATGTGCGCTCGCGCTCGAAGCGGACGGGACAAGAATAATCTTCCCCGGCGACGCCGCCGATGTCGAGAGTGACATAATGACGGCGCGCTACACCGCAAAAACGCTCGGCTGCGATATCATGCAGCAGTCCCACCACGGACACAGCGGCACATCGCCCGAGTTCTATCAAATGGCAAACGCCAGGACCGTGATGTTCCCGATAACAAAGATAAAGTTCGACGAGGAATATCCGAAACAGGAGGCGAACAGAGTCGCCTGCTCGATAGCCGAGGAATATTTCATCGCCTCGGACGGAACGGTCGAATTCCCCCTGCCCTACAAAGTCGGCAGCGCAAAAGTTTATCCCGACGAGACATTTGAAAACTTCGCGGCGATAAAAATGCTCTGGGGCTATGACTACCCCGCCGAATACAAGAAGCAGCTATTTGAAGAATTTCTCAGGCGCGGCGGTCTGCCCGCTCTCGACGAGATTGAAGCGTAATATGCAAAAAGATCCGCACCCGAAAAAGGTACGGATCTTTGATTTTTATCAGTAGCCTATCGCGACTGCACCGAGCATCGCAAGCGCGGCGAGTGCGAACTCCATAACAAACAGCTTCCACGACCAGCGCAGATATTTGCCGTAAGATATGCCAACCATGCCGATGGCGATGACCATTATTCCGCTCGTGGGATAGAGAATATTGCAGAAGCCGTCGCCCATTGTGAACGCGAGGACTATCGACTGCCTTGTCAGCCCGAGCAGATCGGCGAGCGGCAGGACTATCGGCATTATCAAAAACGCCTTTGCGGTTCCGGAGCCGACGATAAATTCGAGCGCAACGACAAAGAGGAATATCGCGAACAGAGCGCCCGTTTTGGACATCGACGAAGTGAGATTATAGACATGATAGAGTATCGTGTGAATTATGTTGCCCTCCTGCAGGACATAGGTTATCGAGAGGATAGCCCAAATCATCGGCAGGCAGGGAGCTATAGTTTTGACTCCTTCGAGGAAGCCGCCGCCGAGTGCCTTGCCGCGGATGCCCGCGATATATCCCGCCGAGATTCCGCCGACGGTGAAGAGAATAGCCATGCCGACGAGCGGAAGATAATTTATCAGCTCTTTTACCGAGTCGCTTATCGTATCGACCTTTTGGAGCGCGAACGACACCGCGACTATAAGTAATACGCCGCCGACGCAGCCGACGAATGTCTTTGTCGCCTTTTTGAGCGCGGGATTGTTGAGCGCCTCGTCGTCCGCTTCCGCTCCGAAGCGCACGCGCAGCTCCTTGTCGCTCTCATAGCAAAGGGACTTCTCGGGATTCTTCTCTATCTTCTTGGCGTAAACTATTAAAAACAGCACGAGCGACGCATAGACGCAGACGAAGAACAGGACTCTGTATGCAAGGCCCGAGAACAGCGGCAGATCCGCCATTGTCTGAAGGATGCCGACATTGAACGGGTTGAACGTCGCGGCGGTATAGCCGAAGGCTATCGACACCATGCTGATACCGAGACCGACGAACGAATCCCAGCCGAGTGCCAGCGATATCGCGACCGCGAGCGGTACGAGCGTCAGCGACTCTTCGAGCACGCCGACCACCGACGACATCATCATGCACACGAAAACTATGACTGCTAACAGAAGATACTTTTTCTTCTCAAACTTTCTGACGACCGAGGACATGATATATTTGAGCACGCCGCTGCGGTCGAGGATAAGAAATGTTCCGCCGATGAGAACAATGAACACAACGATTCCGATTCCCGTTGTTATCTGCGACGAGGTGAACACCATTATCGGCGCGAGGATTATCTTCCACCACGGCATCTTTCCCTCGTCTCCGGCGAACTCGTGATATGTGCCGTTTATGACCATGCCGCTGTCATCCATCTGATATTCGCCGCGCGGCACGACCTGAGTAAGCACGCCCGCGAGCAGCATAATAACGAGCAGAAGTGCCGTTATGCCGAACACGGCCTTTTTGTCGATTTGTATTCCGGTGCCTTTCTTTTCCGTCTGCACGGCGGATTCGGCGGGCGCCGTCTTTTGCTTTTTCATTTTCGTTCCCCCTGTCTGACTGTTTGGAGCTTTCGTCCGGGTATAGGGGCATTATACTCCTACAGTGCATATTTATCAAGTATATTTGCATATTTATGCAAACGAATCTTTTCGCTTCCACTGTGTTTTTTTGTAACTTCTTCCAAATAAATCAAAAGCTATTTTTTGTTTTATTCTTGTATTCCCCGTCGGTTTCTGATAACATTTAGCATGGAAACAAAAACCAGTTCCGGAGGATATACAATGATAAGCTTTGACAGCAAAAACAAAACCTTCAAGCTTGACACGCCGAACACGAGCTATGTTATCGGAGTCGTCGACTTCGACCAGCTCGTCAACCTCTATTACGGCGACAAAATAGCGGACACCGAGGGACTTGAGGCGCGCTCATTCCGCCCGCGCTGTGCGTCGTTCAGCCCGCTGACGAGCGAATACAACACCGACGCGCACGACTTTTCGCCCGACTGCGCGCCGATGGAATATGGCTGCAACGGCTGCGGCGATTTCAGAACGAGTGCGCTCTCGATAAGAAACGCTGACGGCAACACCGCCACCGATATGCGCTACGAGGGATACAGAATATATGCGGGCAAACCGTCCATCGATCCCCTGCCGGCGGTCTATCTCAACAGCGAAAGCGAGGCGGACACGCTCGAAATAGACATGGCGGACAAAGTGACCGGCATGCGCGTCACGCTCATATACACGGCTTTCAACTCTCTCGATGTTATCATACGCAGCGCAAGAATCGAGAATGCGTCAAATAGACCCGCAGACATTGACCGCGCGATGAGCATGTGCGTCGACCTGCCGAGCATGGACTACGATCTCATAACCCTCTACGGCAGGCACTGCAAAGAGCGTTCCGAGGAGCGCCGTCCGCTCGCCCACGGACTTCAGGGCATCGCGAGCAAGCGCGGAGTTTCAAGCCACTGCCAGAACCCGTTTGCGGCTCTCGTCTCGAAGAATGCCGGCGAGGACAGCGGCGAGGCATACGGCTTCAATCTCGTTTACAGCGGCAACTTCGAGTTCTGCACCGAGTGCGACTATTCGGGTACTTCGCGCATACTCATGGGCATAAATCCGACAGATTTCACCTGGCATCTTGAGCCGGGCGAGAGCTTTCAGACTCCCGAGGCGGTCATGGTACACACGAGCAAGGGCATCGGCGAGATGAGCAGGATATACCACAAGCTCTATAACTTCAACCTCGTCCCCGGAAAATACAGAACAGAGAAGCGTCCCCTGCTGATAAACAGCTGGGAGGCGGCGTTCTTCGATTTTGATACGGACAAGCTCGTCTCGTTCGCGGAGCGCGCAAGGGAATTCGGCATGGATATGCTCGTCATGGACGACGGCTGGTTCGGCAAGCGCAACAACGACCAGAACTCGCTGGGCGACTGGTTCGTGAACGAAGATAAGCTCAAGGGAGGACTCGGCGAGCTTATACGCAGAATAAACGACCTCGGTCTTCAATTCGGCATATGGTACGAGCCGGAGATGATCTCCCCCGACTCGGAGCTGTTCCGCGCCCACCCCGACTGGTGCGTCCATGTCCCCAACCGCAAGCCCTGCATAGGCAGGCACCAGTATGTTCTCGATATGTCCCGAAAAGATGTGCGCGACAACATTTTCGACCAGATGTACTCCGTGCTCTCGAAATATAAAATAGACTATATCAAATGGGATTTTAACCGCAATATTTCCGACGCGGGTTCCGCTCTGCTGCCCGCAGACAGGCAGGGCGAGTTCTTCCACCGCTTTATCCTCGGCACATATGAGCTCATGGGCAGGATACGCGACGCGTTCCCCGATATGCTCTTTGAAAACTGCTCGGGCGGCGGTGGGCGCTTCGACCCCGCCATGCTCGCATATTCTCAGCAGATCTGGGCGAGCGACAACACCGACCCCATCGAGCGTCTGACTATTCAGTTCGGCACCTCGATGTGCTACCCCGCCTCGACTATGGGCGCTCACGTCTCCGCCTGCGACAGGACGGATTACAAAGTAAAGGGCGACGTCGCGCTCTGGGGCACGTTCGGCTACGAGCTTGACCCGAATGAGCTGAGCGCAGAGGAGCGCAGGCAGGTAAAAAAGCAGGTTGACGAATACCACAAGTATTATAACCTCATTCACTCGGGCGACCTCTATCGGCTCAAAAGCCCCTACGAGGACGGATATCGCTGCGCGTGGAGCTTCGTCGCCGAGGACAAGAGCGAGGCCCTTGCGACGGTCGTTACAATGCGCGCGCCCGAAATTCCGTTCTTCATTCTCAAATTCAGGGGTCTCGACCCCGACAAGCATTATCTCTGCGACTTCGACGGCAGAGTTTATTCCGGCTCGAACCTCATGAACGCAGGACTCAATCTGACCCGCCCAACAGAAAGAACATATTCAAGTCTTAAAATATATCTTAAAGCACAATGAATGAAAAAGATAAAATAAACGGCGCAAACTGGATGAGCGGACTTTGCTCCGACCTGCCGATAACCGCCATAAACATGCCCGGCACGCACGACAGCGCGACAAAATACGTCCGCTTTAAGCCGATATGCAACACGCAGAACTTAACAATAGAAGAGCAGCTGCAAATCGGCGTGCGGTATCTCGACATGCGCTTTGAGCTAAAAGACGGCAGAAAGCTCGTCGCGGTTCACAGCATCGCGGACTGCAAAAAAGAACGCGGCTTAAAAGCCGCCGACCTCACCGCCGCAGATACTGTAACTATGTGCGAAAGTTTTCTCAAAGAGAACCCCGGCGAGACAATTCTGTTTCAGCTTAAAGAAGACGACGGCGATGCGGGTATCGCGTTGTTCGGCGAGTTTTATGCGCAGTGCATCAGGGGCAGAGAAGAGCTTTGGTATCTCGAAAACCGCATACCCGCTCTCGGCGAAGTGCGCGGGAAGATAGTGCTGCTGCGCGTGGTAGGCGTTGACGCTTCGCACTTTGACGACAAGACCTGCGGAATCGATTTCAGCGCGTATCCGTATGTCGGCAGCAGGGATATCCGCGATTTTCGCCACCGCGATATAAAGAAGCTTTCGGGCGGCAAGACATACGCGCAGATGTATGTCCAGGATTCATACAAGCTCGGCGGAATCAAAAAATGGAAAGCCGTTACAGCTTTTCTTGAATCCGACCTCGACCCGAAGAATTTCAATATATGCCTGACGAGCTGCACGGGATTCATAACTCCGAAAGCCGGTTCGGCGTTCATCAACCGCCGACTCAAAGAATATAAATTTATATCTGGCAGGCACTACGGCATCGTCGCCGCGGACCACATATCCCCGGATATCTGCCGCGCCGTCTTTATGAGCAATTACGGCACAGAGCAGGCGTAAAGCGCAACTGTCTTTAGCTTTATGCGAATAGTTTTTACTTTTAAAATTCAATATTGACACTTCTCGTCATACCGCGGCAAAAGCTTGTGTTTTTTGCCGCGGTATTTTTGACACATTTTTTATATGCGAAAATATAAAATAATAATTGTGTCAAAACAGCCCGTACATAAATATTTGCGGCGCAATATCGAAAAAGAGAAGTGAAAAAAACATGGAGCGTTCAAAAGCCAAGGCGGACAAGTTCAGATTCATAGACGAAGAAAAGCGGGAGAAAGTTATTCTCTCGCTCAAATGTATATTTTCATGCGCAGTCGGGCTGCTGCTCGCGCGCGCGAAGATTTTCGGCAGCCTCTCGCCGCTCGGGCTCGCGTTTTCCGCTGCCGCCGGGTCGTACGCGCTCGCGGCATCGGTCGGCGCGCTCGTCGGCTATCTGCTGTCCTTCTCAGGGACGGCGGGGATAAGATACATGGCGTGTGTCGCTGGAATCGCGCTGATAAACTTTTCCGTCAGTCGCCTTCGCGGAGAAAACAGCGCGCGAAAAGTCGCGCCGATTGCCTCGGCTCTCTGCTGCGCTTCAACCGGCATAGCCGTTCTGCTCGTCGAGGGCTTTTCGCTAAACGGCATTGTGACTTTTCTCGCCGACTGCGTTCTCGCGGGCGGGATGACATATTTTTTCTCGCGTTCACTCGCGCTCATTGATAAAAGAAAAGAGACTCGGCGGCTCGGCAGACGCGATATTATATGCGTCGCCATCTCCTGCTGCGCAGCACTTGCAGCGCTCGCGGAGTTTGATATCATGAACTTTCGCCCCGCCGGGACCGCGGCGGCTTTTATCGTCATGCTGCTGTGCTTCACTCTGCGCGAAGCGGGCGGCGCGTTCGGCGGCATATGCTCCGGAATAGCGCTCGCGGCGGCGTGCGGCGATCCCGCTCTCGGCGCTGTGTATTCGGCGGCGGGGCTCTGCGCCGGGCTGTTTTATCAGTTCGGTCAGCTCGGGATATCTGCAGCATTCATCTGCATCTGCGGGATAAGCGCGGTCATCTCGCCGAACCCGCAGACGATAGCCGCGATAGCGGAGAGCGCGGCGGCGGCGCTGATATTTGTTCTCATTCCGCGCACGAAGCTCGAAAAGCTACGCGACAGTCTGAGCCCCGCGCAGGAATATGCGCCGAGCGGCGAACGCGGCGAGCTGTGCAGGCGGCTCGGCGACGCAGAGAGCGCGCTCGAGGGCGTAGGTCAATGTATTGAACGGGTAGGCAAGAAGATAGACTCGGCGCGCCCCGACGAGCCGGAGATAATAACCGCGCGGGTAAAGCAGAGCGTCTGCGCCGCATGCGGAAAGTGCGCCGGCAAAAATGAGAAGCTCCGTGAGCGGACTTTTTCGGACGCCGTGAAGATACTCCGCGAAGAGAATCACATAATATCAGAAGAACTCGGCACGGAGTTTTGCGCCGAGTGTCCGAAAGCTTCGGCGGTCGCAGAAAATTTCAACCGCGTTTTTGCAAGCAGCGTTGCGTCGGCGTGCGCGGCGCAGAAAACCAATCAGCTCCGCCGCGCGGTCGCGGACAGCTTCGGCGCGATGGCGGATATTCTCGGCGAGATAGGCGCAGAGACGGCAAAGAGCGATATGTTCCTTCCCTCTCAGACCTCTGCCGCCTCTGATACGCTCGGCGGGCTCGGCATGAATGTCATATCCGCGTGCTGCAAGCGAGACGGCTCGGGGCATATAATACTCACGGCAAAAATCACCGAACTGCCGGAGAACGCTGTTTTGCGCGAGGCGACAAACGCGCTTTCAAAAGAACTCGGTGCGACTCTGGCGCTCCCCGCGATACGCGATATTGAGAATGGTGTCGAGCTGACATTCAGCGAGAAGCCGCGATTTTGCTTTGAAATAGGCTCGGATCAGCGACCGGGTTCGGACGACGGCGACTGCGGCGACTGCTACGACTGCGTGGGACTTGAGGACGGGCGGAATGTTATAATTTTAAGCGACGGCATGGGGACGGGCAGGCGCGCCGCAGTTGACTCTGCTATGACGACCGACCTTTTCGCGTCGCTCATCTGCTCCGGGCTATCCTGCGAAGCGGCGCTCAGAACGGTCAATACCGCGCTCATCGCCAAGAGCGAGGACGAGAGCCTTGCAACCCTCGACATAGCGTCGCTCGACCCGTATTCGGGCGAGATAAGCTTCTTCAAGGCCGGCGCGGCGCCCTGCTTCATAAAGCGCTCCGGGCGCACTGCGATACTCGAGCTGCCGTCGCTCCCGGCGGGCATACTCAGCCGCATAGGGTTTTCAAAGGCGGGCGCAGAGCTTCGCGAGGGCGACACCGTTGTCATGATATCCGACGGAGTGGCGGCGGACGGCAGCGAATGGATAACGAAGCTCATCCGCTCCTGGCGCGGGGACGCGCAGGGGCTCGCCGAGGAGCTGACCGCCGCGGCACTCAGTCGCCGCAAGGGCAAAAAATCCGACGACATGACAGCGATATGCGTTCGCATCCACAGCGCGGACAGAATCGGGAATTGACAAAGCCTCCGCCATAATATATAATATTTGCGAAAACAAAATGGAGGTATAAATTATGATTTTAGCAGCTGTCGGTAAGAACGGCACAGGCAAGGATTTCTTCCTTGATTATGTTGCCCAGAAGTACGGCTTCCCGATGATCTCTATCGGCGATGTTGTCCGCGAGCTCGCAACTAAGGACGGCCTTGAGCTGACCCGCGACAATCTTCATGCTACCAGCAAGAAGTACATGGGCGAGTTCGGTCAGACCTTCTTCCCCGAGATGATCGTCAAGAAGATAAAGGAGTCGGACGCTCCGAACTACCTTGTTTCCGGCATTCGTCCGCCCTCGGACATCGAGATTTTCCGCAAGGCTTTCGGCGATGATTTCATCCTTGTTGATGTTGTTATCAGCGACGATGAGGTTCGTTATCAGAGAATGATTGCCCGCGGCTCCGAGCGCGACGGCAAGAGCGTTGAGAAGCTCCGCGAGAACGATCTCCACGAGGAGGAGATCTTCCACACCAGCGAGAGCGAGAAGATGGCAAACTATGTCATCAAGAACGACGGCGGCGTTGAGGACTTCTACGCGGCAGTCGACAACTTCTATGAGACTGTTCTCAAGCCGAAAATCGGCTGAGTAAAAGCCAAATAAAGCAAACGATCCTCCGTATGAGATATATCATACGGAGGATTTTTTGTATGCATAGTAAAAAGCCTGCACAGCATAAACCGTGCAGGCTTTTCTGATGTAAAGATTGATTACTGCTGGGGAGCTCCAACAGGGCAAGCATCTGCGCAGGAACCGCACTCGGTGCAGAGATCTGCGTTGATCTCGAACTTGCCGTCGCCCTCAGAAATAGCTCCTACGGGGCACTCAGCCTCGCAAGCGCCGCAGGAAATGCAATCGTCGCTGATATGATAAGCCATTAGTCAATCCTCCTTACACATATTTCTCTTTAACATCGCACGCGGATATCCGCATACGCTGTACAATCATTGTATCACATTATATAGAAAAATCAAGAGTAAAATTATGTCCTCGTTTATTCTATTCCCTTGAGAGCCTCGAGCTCGGAGCGGTCGACCTTTATTTTGCCGTCCTTTATCGTCTTCACCTCGCGGCGATTGAACGAATGCGGTGCGGCATCGGGGCAGCGGTCGAGTCTGACCTTGAGCTGACCTGAGAGAAGATTGACTTCGACCACGATCCCCCTGCCCTCGGGGGTATCGACGAGCGCGCCCTGCTTCGGGGTTATCTTGAGCAGATACTCGTAGTTGTCCTGCTCATATTTTAGGCAGCACATGAGCCTGCCGCAGGTGCCGCTTATCTTGACGGGATTGAGCGAGAGCCCCTGCTCCTTTGCCATCTTTATCGACACGGGCTGAAAATCGCCGATAAACGTGCTGCAGCAGAACGGTCTGCCGCACATGCCGAGACCGCCGAGCATCTTCGAACCGTCGCGCACGCCTATCTGACGAAGCTCTATCCTCGTGCGGAACACGCGGGCGAGATCCTTTACGAGCTCGCGGAAATCGACTCTGACATCGGAGGTGTAATAGAAAAGTATCTTCTTGCCGTCGAAGGCATATTCGACATTGACGAGCTTCATCATGTCGAGCCCGTGGTCAGCTATCTTTTGCAGGCAGATATCAAAAGCTTCCTGCTCTTTTTTGCGGTTTTCCTCGACTATTTTCAGATCCGCATCCGTCGCGCGGCGCACAACGGATTTCAGGGGCTTGACTATCTCCTCGTCGCTGACCTCGCTGTTTTCGAGCGCAACTTCGCCGCACTCCATTCCGCGGACAGTCTCGACGATAACATGGTCGCCCTTTTCGAATTTATTATCGAGAGGGTCGAAATAATAGACTTTTCCGACCTCTCTGAATCTGACTCCTATGACCTGGGCCATTTATTTCATCCTTTCATCTGCCGGACGCCCGTCGCAGCTCGGCGCACATACGGGTAATAAGCAGAGTGTAATTTTCATTTCTTTCAAACGAAGCCGCCAAATCGTCAGCGCAGGTTATCATGCGCATAAGATTCGCAGTAGTAACATTCCCCGCGAGCTTCTGCGCCTCGGTTTTATATTCTTCGGGTGCTTCGACTCCGGATTTTATCAGCACCGCCGCGCGGAAAAATTCGGGCAGAACCTGCAAGACTGCTCTGAACAGCGTTTTATCCTTTTCAAATGCCGCTGTCGCCGCGAGCAAAGGATATTCATTAGCCTCCGGCACAGCCGCCGCAACAGCGCGCGCAGCTTCAAAAACGCCGCTGTCAACGCGCCTGCCGCCGCCCTGAGAAAAGACTGCGCAGCGGGACAAAACGGTCTGCAAAAACACATTCTTGTCATCCGTCAGCAGCAGAAAGCACACACCCTCCGGCGGCTCTTCGAGAACTTTGAGCAGCGCGTTCTGCGCGGGGACAAGCATATTCTGCGCGTCTTTTAAGATATACACTTTTCTGTCCGCCTCATTTGCGACTATATAGGCATCCGAGCGTATCTCACGGACGGTCTCGACCTTGAAATTATTCGTTTTCGGGTCGGGCTCGAAAATTTTTATATCGGGATGAGAATCCGAGCGCGCCTTGAGGCAATTTATACACCTGCCGCAGGGCTTATCGTCCCCCGAGCACACCAGCGCGGCGGCGAGGGTCTTCGCAGTATCCATCAGGCGTTCGCTATCCTCATCCTCGAGAATCGCGGCATGGGGAAAACGCCCTGAGTTCACAGAGGAACTCAGAGCCTTTTTCAGCGGCTCTGATATTTGCAAAGACTCGAATCCCATATGTTCTCCGACATTACAGCTTATAGAATTTATCCATGTTCACAACGAACACGGTAGCGCCGCCGACCGCGACCTGAACGGGCAGAGTCACGAAGCTCTCCGCATTATAAGCGGGAGCGGCGGTCATGAGCTGAGTGCGTCTGGAGCTGTTTTCCCTGAGTATCTCCATGACATCGTCAACGCGGCTGTCCTCAACGCCTATGAGCAGGGTAACATTGCCCGCGCTCAGAAATCCGCCCGTTGTCGACAGCTTCGTAGCGTCAAAACCGGCCTTTGTAAGCTCGCTCAAAACGTCATATGAGTCGTCGTTGCTGATTATCGCGATGATGAGTTTCATCGAAAGAGCTCCTTTCATATCTTACTCAATAATATTATAAAACATCTTAGATTATTTTACAACTTTTATATTGAAAATACCGTATCTGCGAAGTTCCTCTATCTCCCGCTCGCCGAGTATTTCTCCCGGCATTGCTGCGGGAATAGCAGGCGGGCACGGGCAATATGCCTCCGCCGCCGTCCGTCCGAGCGCAGAGTCGATATTTATATATTCGCACTCCGCGAGCAGAGCTTCGCGCGGTGCCATGCTGATGCGCGGCAAAAATGCGTTGACTCCGATTGGCGATTTACCGCACGGCACGGCTTTTGAAAATATATCAGCAAGAGCTGAATCAAGTCTTTCAAAATCCTCTTCGGTATTCATGACGGACGGAATGAGAATTATCTTCCCGAGCCCCGCATATTCGGGCTCAATGCCGTGCGCACGCAGAAGCTCACCGACATCTGCGCCGTCGAAGCCGAAATTTTGAACATCAAATGCTATGCGCGTCGGGTCGCACTCGCCTTCTGGCAGGATAAGTCCGAGCGAACGGCAAAGTTCCTTTGTTTTTTTCACGCGTCGGCTCAGGCGGATAAATTCACCCGCGTTGTTCTCAAGCCAGTCGCGCGCAAGATCCAATGATATCATTATCGGATAAGACGGGCTTGTTGAGCCGAAAAGAGCCATGGCGCGGCGAATCTCCGGCACAAAACTTTCATCGCCGATCTGGAGCCATGCGCCGCCCGTCAGGACGGGCAGAGTCTTATGCGCGCTCTCGGCGCTCATTGCCGCTCCGAGGTTGAGCGGCGAGATATCTTTTTCCAAAAATTTCAGATGCGCTCCGTGGGCACAGTCCACAAGCAGGGGCACCCCGAATTCGCGTGCCACAGCCGCTATCGATTTGACATCGCTGATAACGCCGAAATAATCTGGCGAAGTGATATATACCACCTTTGCCTCGGGCGTTTTTTCGAGTGCGCGGCGCACACCTTCTGCGGTTATGCGCCCGGAGAACAGCTCGCCCGCGCTCGGATCCGGCAGAACCCACACGGGTTCGATGCCGAGCAGGGACATTGCGTTGACCGCGCTGCGGTGGGCAACGCGCCCGCAGACGACTTTTCCGCCGTGCGGTGCGGCGGCTCTGAACATCGCCTGGATGCAGAGCGTACAGCCGCCGGCGCTCATAAATGTCGCCGCAGAGCCGAACAGCTTTTGCGCCTGCGCCTCCGCGAGAGCCGTTGCTCCCTCGCCGTCAAAGAGGCTTCCGGTGTCCGGTATCTCCGTTATATCAAAATTCTGTATGCCGCCGAGCGCGGGAAATTTGCCTTTATGCGCGGGCATATGCATACTGACCTTTTGCTTTTTTGCGTGCGCCGTCACGGCGTCAAAAAGCGGAGCAGACATTTTTCACCTCAGAGTTTAGCTTCGTTGAGCATTATTCCGCCGGGCACGATATCGATCATGCCGTAGTGCCCGTCGCGTATGCTGCCGGGATTCATTATATAGAGCCCGTCGTCATAGCAAGTAACACCCGTGTGGGTATGGCCGTATAATACTATGTCGGCGCCCTCCTGCCTTGCGCGGAGAAGGAGCTCGTCCGTGCCGTATTTTACATGCTCGACGTGACCGTGGGTGCAGTATATCTTTTTCCCGCCGAGGGTCACCACGCGCAGAAGCGGCAGACTGGAAGAAAAATCGCAGTTGCCCGCGACCTTTATTACATTCGGCAGGCTATGATAATAACTTTCGACCGTGTCAAGATCCCGCTCGCCGTCGCCGAGAAAAATCAGCGCTTCTGCTTCGGGATGCGCTTCGACCGCGTCGAGTATGCGCGAGGGCATACCGTGGGAATCGGAAAGAACAAGTATTCGCATTATTTCGCCCCGTTTTCATGTCATAGACCCGTATAATGCCTGCGCGCCCAACAGGTTCTATGCGGGGAGCGCGTGCATAAGTTTATTATATATGAAAAAAGGTGGTTTTGCAATGAGCAATATTAACAGCTCCGGAAACATGACGCCCGAACAACTGATGAAGCTCGCCGCATCGTTCGGCGGCAAGGACGCCGCAGGCCCCGAAAAGGCGATAAACGCGGTATCGAAGCAGCTCAGCGACGAGAAGCGGCAAAAATTGAACGAAGTTCTCAGCGACAAATCGGCTCTCGAAAAGCTGCTTCAGAGCCCAGAAGCACAGCGGCTGATGAAGAAATTCGGAGTGGATAACAAGGGGTAAGCTATGGACAACATCGGCGACATACTCTCCTCTTTAAGCGACGAGGACATGAAGGCTCTCGGCGACGCGGCGCGCAGCCTGCTCGGCTCATCGGAGCAGGAGCAGGGTCAAAATGACAGCGACCGGGGCTTCTCCATGGATCCGGCGACGATGGCAAAGATAGCGCAGATAATGAGCGCGATGAACCGCCATGACAGCCGCTGCGACCTCATCGCCGCTTTGCGTCCCCTGCTCAGCGAGCCGCGCCGCCGCAGGGCGGACGACGCGATGCAGCTGATAAAACTCATTGACCTTTTGCCGATGATAGAGGATCTCGGGAGGAAATAGGTATGCCCGCATATACGGAAAACGAGCTTGCGAGAATGCGCGAAAGGGCGATAGCGAGCGCCAGAGAGATGCAGAGGCGCGCGGCGATAAAGGGCGGCGAGCAGAGGCAGTGTAATCGTCCCAATCCTCCGCCAACCCGTCCCGAGCCGCCTCCAAAACCGCCTGAGCGACCGCCGAAGCCGCCCGATAAGCCCAAGCTGCAAAGACCGCCCGTTGACAACGACAGGCTGCTGATAATCGCGCTGATAATAATTCTCTCGGCGGACGGGGCGGATATGCTGACGATATTCGCGCTGATGTATATCCTGATGTAATATATGTATTTGCTGCGACGCATCTTGAAAAAAGCTCCGTTTTGGTTTAGAATAGAAGAAGTATGACGAAAACGGAGGAACGCATATGACATATTCATATAAAACTCACGGCACCTGCTCAAGGCGCATCGATTTTGACATTGACGACGACAACACCGTTCACAACGTCCATTTCACGGGCGGCTGCAACGGCAACCTCGCGGGAATATCCTCGATAGTTGAGGGAATGGATGCGGAAGAAATCATCGACAGATTCGACGGCATCCGCTGCGGCTTCAAGCAGACCTCATGCCCCGACCAGTTCGCGGAGGCTCTGCGCGAGGCTCTTGAAAAGAAGAACAGCAAATAAAATAAAAAACGAACGGGAGCGCATCGGATATCCGGTGCGCTCCCGCCGTCATTTGGAAAGGCAATAACTATTTTGGAGGATAGTATTGAGTGGTCGTCTAATCAATAAAGCCGACAGACTTGGCAGAATTTGTAAGGAATAAGGGAAAAGATGGAAAAGAGGGTCTGCCGCGTCCGTCGGTCTTTGGCTATATTATAACCGCCTTTTTCATTTTTTCAAACGGTCAAAAATTCAGTTTTGTGCCAAAAAATCTCACCTTTTGGAGAGTGTCGCATTTTTGGACACTTTTTGGGTTTTGTCCAAAAGCAAAAGACTGCGAACAGCAATCCACTGTCCGCAGTCTTTTATTATTGAATCTTATTTCTTAAATATCTTTTTGTACCACGGGAGCGACTCGGTGGTGTCGGTCGTGGCGGTTGAAGCGCTGCTGCTCGAAGCGATGGGCGTGGTCTGATAGATGAACATGACGTTCGACTCGGTGCCCGCAGTCTTCTCGGTGTAGATATCATACGATGCACCGTAAGAAATCATCGACTGGAGCTTCGCGATAAGATCGTCGGCATCCTCGGCGAGCACGCCGTACTTCTGGAGCTTGCCTGCATAGTCGCCGGAATCGATGCTGTCGATGAGGTCATTGAGCTTCTTGACATTCTCCTTGCTCATGAGCTTTGCGAGTCCGTCTATGAGCTCCTGATTGTCGTCAATGGTCTTCTGTATCTCGGAGAGCTGCTCGAGGGTCTTGGGCAGGTTGTTTATTGCCTTCTGAACCTCGGGGTCGGACATATCCTTTGAGAACTCCTCGATAAGAGGCAGGACATCGTTCATGTTCTCTGCTATCTCGGGCAGGTTCTTGAAGAACTTCTGGAGCACGGGGTTGTTGAGCAGGGTTATGACTTCCTTGAGCTCATTGGGGTCAAGGCTGTTGAAGAGCTTCTTGAACTTCGCGATGTTCTCTTCGGTCATATACTTGGGCAGAATCTCGAAGAGGACGCGGTTGTTCTGATAGAGCTCAACTGCCTCGTTCATCGTGTTGACAAGCTCGTTTATCTTCGTCTTGTTGGTCATAAGGTTCGTTATGACCTTGTTGGGATCCATGGAGTTGAGAGCCTTTTCAAGCTCCTTGAGCTGGCCGAGAGTGGTCTGGAGATCGTTCAGGCTGTTGGGCAGCTGAATCTCGCTGCCGAGCATGGAGATCGGCACTGCCGCGAAGTACATATTGCCAAGCGAGAAGTTCTCAACTTCGGCGGAGAGGGTGAACTCGGTGGCGAAGTTCAGATCCTCGATATTGAGCTTGTCGAGTCCGAGAGTTTCGTTCATGCCGGGCATGCTGACAATAAGAGCGATTTCCTTTGTGCCGTCGCCGACGAGCTTGCCGTTTGTGAGAGTCATGTTCTGGAACTGACCCTCGGGAAGAATCATGCCTCCGACAACCGCGATGGGATTGTAGATCTTGACCTGCTTGCCGTTTATCTTCTCGGTCTTGTAGAGATTGTTTTCAACGGAGATCTTTATCTCGACCTTGCCGCTCTTGCCGGAAATCTTCTTGGCGGACATCTCTTTGCCGTCGAGGAAGTATTTGATGTTGATTTTTACAGGCAGCTCTTTGTTGCTCTTGCCGCTGTAATAGAGGTCGGTCGTGTCCATATGCCAGGTGATGCCGCCGTTTTCGCTGACGGGCTTGATGTTGCTCTTGACATTGGTGATGTTTTTCAGCGAGCTTGTGTCGCTGACCTTGACCTGACCCTTGTCGGTGTGGAGCCAGTCGGTGACGGTGATATCCTTGACATCGCCGCTGTTGTCCATGTTGACATACACGGTCTCGCTCTTCTTCACAGAGCCGGGCACATCGGTGTAATATACAGGCGCGGCCTGCTCATCGCCGGACGCCGAGGTAGTGTCGCCGTTGTCGCCGGTGCTCTTGCAGGCGCCCATGGTGAGTATGCTCGCCGCGAGAGTGAGGCAGAGCGCCGATTTGAGAATAAAGTTTTTCTTCATTTTATTGCCCTCCTTGTTCAAGCCTTTGCCTTGCGGCTCTTGCGCTCCTTTTTAACGTGGGGAACGCGCCAGCCGATGGATGTTTTATTGATAGCGCCTTCGCAGATGGCGAGGATGCCGGGAAGCATAACCATGATAACGAGTGCGCTGATAACGGAACCTCTTGCAAGCATGAGGCAGACACCCTTGACTATATCTATATCGCAGATACAGTAGACGCCGAATGTTGCGCTGAAGAACACGAGTGCGCTCTGGAATATCGAGCGGCTCGACTCCTTCGCGGCTATCTTGATAGCCTTGAGCTTATCGCCGCACTTCTGGAGTTCTTCTCTGAATCTCGTTGTCATGAGTATTGCGTAGTCGACCGTTGCACCCAGCTGCACGCAGCTGATGATAGTCGGCGCGATGAAGCATATCGTAGTGCCCGTCAGGGTCGAGATACTGATGTTGACCCAAATTGCAAGCTCTATCGACGCGACGAGTATCAGCGGTATCGACAGGGACTTGAAGACTATCGCGACAAGAATGAATATCGCGAGCATAGAGATAGCTCCGGTGACGACGAAGTCCTTTTCGGCGACGGTTATCAGGTCCTTGGTCAGGACTCCTTCGCCCGTCAGTATTCCGCCCTTGTCGTACTTCTTGACTATCGAGGTTATCTTTTCAATCTGCGCGTTCTCCTCGTCGGTCGCAGCCGAGTAAGAGGAGTTGAGCATCATGAGCTGTTTACCGTCCTGAACGCATATCTCTTTTATCGAATCCGGGAGCATTGCGCTCGGGATTGCCGTGCCGATGAAGCTGTTGAGCGAGAGGACATTCGTGACGCCCTCGACATTGTTGAGTTCGCTCGTCAGCGCGTTTATATTCGCTTCGGTTATCTTATCGTCAAGGATGATGAAGTGGGTCGTTGCCATGTTGAAGTCTTTCTTCATCGTATTGAGAGCGGATATTGACGGCAGATCCTGCGGGATCGCCTTATCCATGTTGTAATACTTCTTGACGTTGTTCTGCAGGAAGTAGGATGGGATGAAGAGCACGAGGAAGATTATCGCTATAACTCTTCTGTGTTTTATCGCGAAGTCGCTTATCTTATTGAACTTCGGCGCGAGGCTCTTATGTCTTGTCTTTTCAATGACATTGTCGAGCATGAGTATCAGCGAGGGCAGGAAGGTAACGACGGTGATAACACCGAGGATAACGCCCTTTGCCATGACAAGACCCATATCTTTGCCGAGCGTGAAGCTCATGAAGCACAGCGCGAGGAAGCCGAAAACGGTTGTCAGCGAGCTGCCCATAAGGGAGAGGAAGGTCGAATCGATTGCCGCAGCCATGGCGTCCTTCTTCGTGTCATGGTGCTTCTTCTCCTCCTCGAATCTGTCCATAAGGAATACGGAGTAGTCGACCGTAACGCCGAGCTGGAGTATAGCGGCGATACTCTTCGTTATGAACGAAATCTCGCCGAAGATTATATTCGTGCCCATGTTGTATATGACCGCGGTGCCGAGCGCCGCAAGAAGCACGAACGGGAGCACCCACGAGGTCATCGTGAACGACAGCGCTATAAGCGCGAGGGCGATGGCGATCACGACATAGAGCGGAGCCTGGCTGTTTGTCAGGTCTTTTGTGTCAACGGTTATCGCCGAAAGACCGCTCAGGAGCATATTCTTGTTCATTATCTTGCGTATGGAGGCGATAGCGTCCATAGTCACCTGAGACGAGCCGGAGTTCTTATACTGAACCATTATCAGCGTCGAGCTGCCGTCCTGCGAATAGAAGACGTTGGTCAGAACCTCGGGAAGAATTTCCTTCGGTATCGTCACATCCGCGATATCAGTGGCGCCGATAACATTGCTGACGCCCTCGACCTGGCGGATCTGGTCTTCGAGCTTCTGGATATCCTTGGGCTCGGTGTCTTTTACTATAATAAATGAACTCGCCGAATTGTGGAAAGTTTCATCGAGTATCTGCTCGCCCTGAACGGATTCAAGGTTCTCCGGCAGATATGACAGAATGTCATAGTTGACGCCCGTCAGGAAATATCCGATTATCGACGGGATTATCAGGATAAGACAAACTATCAGAACAGTTTTGGGATGGTAGGCTATCCACTTTGCTAACTTTTTAGATATCATATCCCTTTCCTCCTTATTATGCTAAAAGTTTGTTTGTCAGGCGCTGCATTCCGCTCTTTATTTCATCGAGATTATACGGTTCGCCCTGGATCGCGCTGTCGCAGCTGACGGGCGCGAGCATCGAGACTAACATATATATGTTCATCTCGCTCTCGTATTCCGTGAAGCCGTGGCGCAGGAACAGCTTTACGAGGCTGTCGTATGCTTCCTTGAGCTCCGCTTCCCTGCCCTTGAGCATCAGGCGGTAGCACGAGGAGACGCGGTCTCTGATGAGGGGCAGGAACGCTTTGTTTTCATCGATATACATAAAAACGTTATCGAGAAAGGCGTTCACGCGCTCGGCGTCTTCAACCTGCCTGCCGACGAGCTGCTGCCGCGTTTTAAAGAGCGCGGAATTGACGCACTCGGCGAGCTTTTTCAAAAAGAGCTGATCCATAAGGTCGTATTTATCTTTGAAGTACAGATAAAACGTACCTTTGGCAACACCCGCCATTTTGACGACCTCATCTATCGTCGGAGGCTTGAGCGCGCTGCCGCTCGTAAAGAGCGAATGAGCCGCTTCCATAAGCTTCGACCGCTTCTCGGTCTTGTTTTCTTCAACCGTCGCCATGTGTTCACCTCCGAACTGACTGCCGGTCACTTTCTTTTGCGTGAGATACTTTACTACAAAAATGACCGTTAGTCAATCCCCGGAAGCAAATCTTAATTTTTTGTTCACAAATCTCTACTTCTTGATTATTATAGCCAAATTCAAAAGCCGTAATTTATGCACTTTGCACTAAAAGTTAGCCCGCTATGCAATATAACGGAGCTGAACGGTTAATTACTCCGTAATCTGAAAATCGCCGTGCGGTAAAAGTCTTTCGGCTTTCGCTGCGCGGCGAAATATAAGATATTATTTGTCGAAGAAGACGACCTTGTTCTCGTTTCCGCTCTCAAAAATGGCGTCAACAAGCTTGAGCAGTCTGCGCTGCTGGTCGTGCGTTATCAGCTGCTCTTCTTCTCCTCTGAGAGCAGCGAAGACGTTCTCATAGAACTGAGTCCAGCTCGAATCGACCTTGGGCAGCGGATAGTGCTTGATAGTATCGTCGGTTCTCGGAGCCATGGTCTTTGTCAGTCCGACGCCCGCTAGGATCGGCACTGCGTCGCGGTTCTCCCAATCGGAGACCTTGACTATCTCGCCGTTGAGATCCCAGTCATTTATAACGGCGGAGCCGTTCTCGCCGAGGATATACCAACGCGGAAGCTCGATGAAATTGCTCGTGGTAACCTCGACATACATCGAAAGGTCGCCCTCGAAGATAAGTGTGACTCTGAAGCCGTCGTCGCATTCCTCGTTGGTGACATTTGTCAGCTCTGCATAGACGGAGATGAGCTTTCTGCCCTCGCCGATGCGCAGCGCCTGGTCGAGCAGGTGGATGCCCCAATCGAGCACCATGCCGCCGCCGTGCGCCTTCTGGTTGCGCCAGTCGCCGGGGATGCCGCGCGAGCCCTGAACGCGGGACTCGATGCGGAACACCTTGCCGAGTTCGTTATCCGCGAGGATCTTCTGGACGCACTTGAAATCTGGATCCCAGCGTCTGTTCTGATGGACGGTGAAGAGCTTGCCGTACTTTTTGGACGCGGCTATCATCTCCTCAAGCTCCTCTTGGCTCAGCGCCACGGGCTTCTCGGAGATAACATTCTTGCCCGCCGCCATGGCGGCTATGGCTATTTCTTTATGTACATCGTTGGGCGTTGCAACGGTAACGAGGTCGATTCTATCGTCGGCGAGCAGTTCCTCGCGCGAAGAGAAAGCGTGAATGCCCTCAGCCTCGGCAGCCGCGCGCCTCTCGGGCTTGATATCATAGATGCCTATGAGTTCAGCCGTATCTTTGAAATCGTCCGCGCAGGTCGACGCATGCCAGCTGCCCATTCCGCCGTAGCCTATAACGGCAAAACCTATCTTCTTATTCTTATCCATTGTTTTGTATACTCCCGATATAAATTTGTTTCGCGAAAAGTTTTATCACACCCACCACATATCGCCGGTGTTCTGGGTGATAAGGACATCCTTGAGGAAGTCTACGGCCTTTGAAAGACCCTCGTCCTGGCTCATGAGGGAATCCTCATGCTCTATGCTGATAGCGTAGTCATAGCCGACCATGCGCAGGTTCGAGATCATATCCTTCCAATATGCGTAGTCGTTGCCGTAGCCGACGGAGCGGAATATCCACGAGCGGTGAATCTCGTCTGCATAGGGCTTGGTGTCAAGCACGCCGTTGACGGCGGTGTTGTATTTGTCTATCTTCGTGTCCTTGGCGTGGAAATGGAAGATAGCGTCGCCGAGCGCTCTGATGCAGGCAATGGGATCCATGCCCTGCCAGATAAGATGGCTCGGGTCAAAGTTCGCGCCGAGTTCGGGACCGACTGCCTTGCGTATCTTGAGCATGCTCTCGGTGTTGTAGACGCAGAAGCCGGGATGAAGCTCGAAGGCTATCTTGTCGACGCCGTGCTCCTTGGCGAAAGCGACGGTCTTAGTCCAATAGGGAATGAGTACTTCGTTCCACTGCCACTCGAGTATCTCGGAGAAGTCGTTCGGCCAGGGGCAGACGACCCAGTTGGGATACTTCGCGTTCTCCTGGTCGCCGGGGCAGCCGGAGAAGGTGTTGATCTGATGAATACCGAGCTTCTCGGCGAGAAGGATGGTGTTCTTTATCGTCTTGTCGAACTCGGCGGCAATAGCCTTGTTCGGATGGACGGGGTTGCCGTGGCAGCTGAGCGCGCTTATCTCAAGGCCGCTGTCCGCGACGGTGGATTTGAAAGTGCTCAGAGCCGCAGGATCGGCGAGCAGGGTGTCGGGGTCGGCATGGGAGTTGCCGGGGTAACCGCCGCAGCCTATCTCGACCATCTCAATGCTCTTGGATTTGAAATACTTGAGAGCCTCTTCGAGCGGAAGGTTGCCCAAAAGGCAGGTAAATACGCCTAACTTCATTTTTTATCTCTCCTTTAAAAATCAGATGATGGATTTAAGATATTTTATGCTCCTGCCGATGTCGTCAAGACCGTTCGGCACGGGATCATCATTTTCAACTATCAGCCACTCGATGCCGATATCTTTTGCCGCGCGAACGACCTCGGGGATATCGCAGTTGCCCTCGCCGAGAGCCTTGGGAGTGTGGCCTATTCCGTCCTTGACATGGAGCTGAGCTATCCTGTCGCGGTTTTCGGTGATGAGCTTGTAGTTATCCTGGCCGGCGACGAAGCTCCAATAGGTGTCTATCTCGAGATGAGCGGCTTTCTTCAGCTCGTCAAACGGAATAACGCCGTCGGAAATCGGCTCGAACTCCGAGCAGTGGTTGTGATAATAGACGCTCATGCCGATTTTTGCCGCCCGCTCGTCCGCCGCTTTCAGCTCGGCGCAGGTCGCCTTGAGCTCCTCGGGGGTCTCGTGGTCGGCGCCGCCCATGCCCATGGTCTTCATGCCGAGAGTGCGGCAAAACTCCGCAGTCTTGTCAAAGTTTTCGGGCGAGTAGCTCTCAATGGCGATGTGCGTACCGACGGCGACGAGCCCGGCGGAGTCGAGCGCCGCGCGCAGTGTCGCCGCGTCAACGCCAAAATATCCGGCGAACTCAACACCGTCATAGCCAAGCTCCTTGACGCGCGGAAGAATGGCGAGAAGATTTTCGCCGCTGCCTTTTATAATGTCGCGCAGGCTGTAAAGCTGAACTGCAATTTTCATGTTTCTTCTCCTGTTTGAGATAAAATTTAAAGTGTAAATTCACATTGGCACTGCTGTTCCGCGTGGGGCTCAGTGTATGTAGATACTCAAGCCCCGCGCGGGGCAGGCAATGTGCGTGATATGATACAAATATATTTTGAATAGATTGCGTGCAGTGTGAGTTTTTTGCGACCGCCGCGTATCGAGATACGCAAAGGAGCAAAAAGCTCACAATGTGCGTGATATTACTCAAAATAAAAAGGTTTGCCCTGCTTGGCGGATTCATATATTCCTTCGAGTATCTGCGTTACAACAAGTGCCTGCTCGGGCTTGGTGCTGACCTCGGTGTCACTGATAATGGCGTTGATGAAGGCGCGGGCTTCAAGCTCGGAGGGATCGCTGGTCGCGCCCTCAAAGAATGCGGCTCCGCCGGCTTCAAAGTTCGGGGTCTCGATGCACTGGCGGCCGTATTTGACATAGTTCAAATGAAGTCCGCCGCGCATATCCGCGCCTGCCTTGTCGCCGCAAAGATATGTAACAGCCTCGTTGGGGTCGGCGATATTGAGCGCCCAGCTCGCTTCGACGGAGATGGTAGCGCCGTTCTCCATGGTGACGAAGCCGAAAGCCGAATCCTCGACGGTATACTGTGCGGGATCCCAATCGCCCCAGGCGTTGCCGGAACGCTCCTGATTGCCGAGCTTCTTATAGACATTGCCGACGACCATTTTGGGCTTGTAGTTGTTCATCATCCAGAGTGTGAGATCGAGCGCGTGGGTGCCGATATCGATAAGCGGACCGCCGCCCTGCTCATACTCGTTGAGGAAAACGCCCCATGTCGGAACAGCTCTGCGGCGCAGCGCGATAGCGCGTCCGTAATAGATATCGCCGAGATCGCCGTTGTCGCACGCCTCTTTGAGATAGAGCGAATCGGGTCTCCAGCGCTGCTGATAGCCGATAGTCAGCTTCTTGCCGGTGCACTGTGCAGTCTCGTACATTCTCTTCGCCTCGGCATAAGTCTTTGCCATGGGCTTCTCGCACATGACATGCTTGCCCGCTTCGAGCGCGTCTATTGTGATGAACGAATGCGAGCGGTTCGGGGTGCAGACATGAACGCTTTCAATGCTCTCGTCCTCGAGCAGCTTTCTGTAATCCGTATAGACTTTTGCGCCCTCGACGCCGAATTCCTTTGCCGCCTTTACGGCTCTCTCCTCAATGATATCGCAGAAAGCGACCATCTCGGCCTCTTCGATTTTTTTGAGCGCGGGCATATGCTTGCCGTTGGCGATTCCGCCGCAGCCGATGATGCCTATTCTGACTTTTCTTCCCATATCGTTTCTCCTATCGTGTTCAAGATATATTATATATACCTTTATTATCAGTTTAATTATAAACAATTGAATAAATAGTTCAAGGCATATCGGCAGAATCTTTCGCGCAGCGGATGCCGAAATTTGAGCCGCAGATTTGGGCAAAGTTCACAAAATCAGAAAAACACTTTTCCCCGAAGTGTCGCACGAAACGAAAGTCTTAACAAAATTGATTCTGATTATTAAGACTCTGTTCACAGGGGCTTAACAAAGCTCGGTTATCATAGATTTGCACACAAGGGCAGGGAGCCGCACCCTGCAGTGTGCGGTGCCTGAGTTCGTCAGGCATCACCCCTCCTCAAACCAGATGCTAAAAGTTGCATCGAACCCCTCATTACGGAAGGACGTTCACCGAAAGGTGGGCGTCTTTTCGTTTTTTATTTTTATATTTTTCATAAATTTTGCCTTGCGCATAAAGCGCGGCGGCGCGGTCAAAAATAGGAATGAAAAAACACCGTGACACCGCACGCGGAGAAACGAGGCAGATATGATAGACAATTCATTCAACAAAAAGAGCTTTTTCAGATCGAAGGGAATATACATTCTCGCAGCGCTCTGCATTCTTGCGGCGGGTGCGGGAGTATGGGGCGCGATGCGCGTGGCAAAAACGCCAACGGACAATAATTCGACGGAGCATTCTTCGAGGCAGTACAATATAGACTACTCCGTGCCGCAGGAGACGCTGACGCAGGCGAACAACCCCGTGAAGAATGTCCCCGACGACAGAACGACTGCGCCCGCGCAGACGACAAAAGAAAATGACAGCAAAAACACGCCATATACCGGCAGCTACGCTCTGCCGATGGGCACGGACATCCGCAAGGACTACAGCGCGGACGAAATGGTGAAAAACAAGACAACGAACGACTGGCGGGTTCACAACGGCATCGACTTCGGCGGCGCACAGGGCAACGATGTTATCGCGATACAGAACGGGCGCGTGGCAAAGGTCTACTCCGACCCGCTCTGGGGCAACGTGGTCGAAATCGACCACGGCAAGGGGCTCGTTGCACGATACTGCGGACTCTCGGACAAGAATCTGCCGAAAGCGGGAGACGAGGTCGAGCAGTTCGACCATATCGGCACACTCGACACAGTCCCGGTTGAAGCGGCGGACGGCGCCCACCTCCATTTCACCGTCGCGATAAACGGCAAGACCGTTGACCCGCTCGAAGCGATGAACAAATTGGGTCAGGGGGACAGCCAGAAAACAGAGACGACTTCCGGCGAATAAATTCTGCCGTAAAAAACGCAAGCCACAGCAAAAAAATTTTTTCAAACAGTGTTGCTGAAAGCGGCATCGGGTTGTCGAGGTCGCCAACCCCTACGAGATTAAACCAAAAATCGGCATTATTCTTACGCTTATTGAAAATTCAACCTGCAAACTGCCGGGTCTGCGCATATATGCGGACCCGGTTTGTCTATTCTAACTCAAAAATACATATAAAAATTATCTCATTTGCTCATTGATTTTTGGTCATATTAGTTATATAATAGTCACGCCTAAGATATATTTCACTCGCACAGAGTAGAGAAAGGATTGAAACGAGTCATGAGTAAGAAAATCAAGGCTTTGCTCGCCGTTGTGCTCTGCGCGGCGATGCTTATAGCCGCGGCGTCGCCCGCTTTTGCGGCAGTCGACGACAACGGTGTTCTGCGCTTCAACAAAGACGGAAAGCTCAAGATAATGCAGATTTCCGACACGCAGGATATCGACATACCGAGAGAAGCCATGATAATGTTCATGGAAAAGGCTCTCGACGCAGAGAAGCCCGACCTCGTCGTATTTACAGGCGACCAGATAGCGGGCGGCAAAATCGAGACCGCAGAGGGAGTCTATGCCGGAATAAAGGCGATACTCAAGCCTGTCACGGACAGAGGCATCCCCTTCACCTTCGTTTTCGGCAACCACGATACCGATGAGGGATGCCCCGTCAGCCGCGACGAGCAGTTCGCATATTATCAGACGCTCCCCGGCTGCCTCGCATATGACGCAGTGCCCGAGATGTATGGCAGCGGCACGCACAACCTGCCCATCTACGCCTCCAAGGGAAACGACATAAAGTTCAACCTTTGGCTCTTTGATTCAAACGACTATGACAGAGAAAACGGCGGCTACGACTATGTCCATCAGGATCAGATAGACTGGTATGTAAAAACCAGCGAGGAGCTCGAGAAAAAGGCGGGGCATCCCGTTCCCTCCATCGCGTTCCAGCATATTATAGTTCCCGAGGTCGCGGAGCTTCTCGTTGATTCCCCGTTCAAGGGCGAGAACGCGATAAGCAAGAAGCTCAACGGACAGAACAAGCTTCTCATGCTCAAGCCCGGCAAGGCTTCCGGCATGATGCTCGAGTTCCCCTGCCCGTCGAACACCAATTCCGGCCAGTTCGCTTCGTGGAAAAAGCGCGGCGATGTCATCGCAGCGTCCTTCGGCCACGACCACATCAACACCTTCATCGGCAACGTTGACGGCATCGACCTTGTCATGTGCCCCGGCGTCACCTTCCAGTCCTACGGCAGATACATAACCAGAGCTGTCCGCATTTTCGAGCTTGACGAAAACGATCCGTGGAGCTACAACACTCACCTCTACAAGTACACCGACGCTTTCGGCTGGGGCCTTTACAGCTGGTACATCGGCGCGAAGTACGGCCAGTCGCCCGCCATGTGGATTCCGATCGCCCTTGCAGGCGTGCTCGGAGTTGCCGCAGGCGTCGGCACCATAGTGATGATAAACAACATCGTTATCGGCGCAACGGTCACGGCGGGAGTTATAGCGCTGATTTATTTCATAACGCATTCTCAGCAATAACGCCGTAATAATTTAAACAGACAGTCCCCCGCAGAGCGAATCTGCGGGGGACTTTTTCATCGCGGTTCTGCGCGTCTCAAAATTTCTTTGTTGCAAATATACAAATCAAATTATATATTTTTGTAATTTGTAACAAAAATATATAATATCCCTATATAGAATTATAATGTTGGCAATTTGTGTTAGCATTGTGTTGCGATAAGTTCTCAGTTAAAACTTTTATAAAAAATATCATTTCTGCAAAGGAGGAAATTCCGATGGTTTAGTTTAAGGAGGCAAAACTTATAGAACACATAATTAGAACACATAATATAATAACACAGAAGGAGACTCGGTGTTATGAAAAGATTGATAAGCTTAGCTCTTTGCCTCGTCCTTATGCTGTCCCTCGCCGCCTGCGGCTCGAACAAAATGCGCTCCGATTACATATTGAATTTCGACACAGGCAACTCCTACGCCTTTACAAGCAAATATCCGGATTTTCATGTATTTCGCGGCGACATAAAGCTCAAAAGTAAATACGGGGATGTTTCGATAACCCTTTGCTATTACAACGACTTGGGATTCAACATAACATACTCCCTCAAAACGACAACGGCTCAAGCCGATGAAATCGAGGCAATGGCAAACGACGAAAATCACAGTCTGTATGCCAAAGTAACTCTCGGCAAAAAGGAATTGCCTATAGGCAGCTACGGGTATTTTATTCGTGAGAAGAGAGCTCCTTATCCTTATCCCAATCCCAACGGCGGTCCCGTCACATTTGACCTTAGCTCAAGCTACAGCTACACCAAAAGGGTAAAGGCGGACAAAATACACTTTGAGTTTCTTGATGTTTCAACGGATATTCCGCTCTCCACAGTCAAGGGAGAACCCATTGACTCCGAGCGCGGTCAGGAATACTTAGAGCAGATGACCTCGCCGCATATGTCAACGCTACCGTGGAAATAAGCGACTCTCTGCCGAAAATATAAACCGGATAGATAATATAATAAAGCAGTCCCCCGCAGAGCGAATCTGCGGGGGATTTTTCATCGCGGTTCTGCGCGCCTTAAAATTTCTTTGGTGTAAATACACAAATCGAATTATGTATTTTTGTAATTTGTAACAAAAATGTGTGATACTTCTTTAAACCAATTAAATCGGTTGCTTTTTAAGTTATTATATTCCTGTAACACATTCCAATTTTTTATTTGATATGGGTTATAGTAATTGGAAAGGAGGCTTTTATTACTTTTTATATAAATTTGCACTTGATTCAAATTTAACGCTCAGCTAAAGGTGGTTTTATTATGAAAAAACAGTCCGCCGTCAAGATAGTCCTTTATATACTCTACATTCTGAGCGGTGCATATACCGCTTTCGGTATTTTTAAATATTCATACCCACCCACCGTGGTTCGCGAAGCTGTGGCTGGCTTTCTCAGCAAGCTCGGCGTGGATATCGGGGTTACCGGCTCTGAAATAATATACCACTTCTTTTGTCTTGCCTTTGCTGCCGTTTCAGTGATTGCATTCTTTTTTCTACTCAGAAAAGGATCCGAAACAAAAGAAATGTTTATCTCAGGTGCAGTCGTACTGATATTCACAGCGCTATATTTATTTGGTTATCTTATAACAAACAAATATATGCACATCTTTGAGTTTATAGGATATGTAATTTCATATCTCACTTTCGCCGTAATCTGCGGAAGAAAGGTATTTAAAAGAAGCGATAAATAAATCCAAACACTAAACGCCGCCGCAGAGAATATCTGCGGCGGCGCGTTTGTTTGTAATGATGTTTTATTTATTTCGCTTTTTCGAGCTCGCTTGCGGGGATTATTGCACCCTCGCCGGCGTTGAAGCGAATCGTGACAGTGTCGTTTCTGTTGAGGATAACGGCGGTTGTCGACTTGGAAGCGGCTATCGAATAATAGACGTCGCCGCCCTCGAGCTTGATATAATAATATGTCTCGCCCGAGATGACCTGGGTGCGGATATCGGCTATCTTGCCGTTGACGGTCTGCACCTTTGTCTCGGAATCGCCCTGCGCGTCGGGGTTATCCGCAGGATCGACGACCTGGTTCGCATCGATATCGACATTGATGCCGTTCGCCTTGAGCTGGTCAACATACTTTGCAAGGCACTCGGCAAGGGTCTTGCCGTAGACCTTTATCTTCGTGTACTGCTTGACGTTGATAAGCGCGTAGCTCTGAATGATCTGAGAGCCGTCGTCTCTGACATCCTTGAGAGCCATGAAGTAGGTCGGCTCGCCGTCAATGTTGAGCAGCAGCGGGAACGTTGCCGTGTAGCCTGCCGCCTTTATCTCATCAAGACCCTCTGCGGAAGCCTGCGCCGACTGTTCCTTTGCGCCCGCGACCGAATAATAAACAGCCTCTTTGGTGCGCTGGTTTATCATTATAAAGCCGGTTATCGACTGGTCGTTGGTGACTGATGTAACGCCAGTGTACATATAGACATCGTCGTTCTGAGCGATGTAGCTATAGTCTTCAGTAGTGACATAGACATCTTCCTGGCCGAGAATCGAGTTCCAGAAGCCCTTCTGATATCTGCCGTAGTAATTGTACTGCTCGACGAGAAGGTCGGAGTCATAGACTCTGTCGATCCACTGATACTTGGCATCGCTCTTGACGGTCTCTATAGGCACATATTCGCACTTGCCATCAATTGCGTTGACTATCACTATTCCCTTGACATCAGTTCCGCCGAACAAGCCGATGGTCTTGTCAACTCTCGCGCAGATCCAATAGGGATTGCCCTCATCGTCGATTTCAAAAGAGCTCGAGCCGAACATATAGGTCGGATACTGCATTCTCAGGTGACGCTTGAGAAGTCTGCCGAAGTGCTCGGCGGGAGAATACTTGATACCCGAGTCAAGCTCCTTGAGGGTGGTGACTTCGTTCGCCATATCGATTACGATATATCCGGGGAGACCCTCGGTGCGGTTGGTGAGCCACTTGATGATATTTGAATACTGGAGCGGAACGACCCTGACGGGCGTGCCCTTGTAGTTTATCTGCGTGTAGAGCGGATAGACCGAGAACTGCGAGACATAGCCTTTTTCCGCGAGTTTACCGAGCGCTCTGGGCGCAAGAGTGGCCGCAACGCCCTCATCGAGCTTCGGGATGTTGCTGAAGGACTCAGCATCCTGCTTGTCTATCTCATCGGCGAAGTTGCTGTCCGTGCGGACATCGATTATCTGACTATACGACGACGCTCTGAAGAACGGACTCGAGACGAGATAGCCGATACCGACTGTGAGCGCGATGATGCCGACGATAACGCCGGGGACTATCATCTGGCGCTTGAAATAGGGCAGATATTCGGGCTTCGAAAACACGCCGGTGAAAATCGCCGAGAACAGCGCATATGACGCGACGATTATCGCGAGGAAGCCGTAGAACTCATACGCCTTGAAGTTGAGCGGCGGCAGCATTATATAAAATGCAATGGCCGCGGTTACTAGCGAGCAAAGCACGCTCAAAACTATCTTAAGCGCCGCTTTATCGGGAGGTATAACTATCTCCTTGGGGCCGCCTTTTTTTGAAAAATCCACTTTAATGGGATCCATTGATTCATCTCCTTTTAATAAAAGTGTTACATTGAATCATTATACAGTATTATTGACATAAATACAAGAACTATTTTCACTCATTCCGTCTTTTTGCATAAATCGACAATATTATTCCCTTTAGCTTTGACTTTAACTGCTGTGAATGGTATTATTAGGTTAATATTTGTCCTATTTTTTTCTACCCGGGCGTTGGCTTTTTCTACCTGTGCTTCCGCTTTTTCTTCTGAAAAAATGACGGACAGCTTCTATGCGCTGGGTTCGCCTCTAATGAATCAGATGGAGCGCTTCGCCGGGGACGGCGGCGCACTGTTGGAAAATCCGGGCCGGGTGGAGCAGATGAGCAAGGCGCTGCAGGACTTCATTGCGGCTTTCCATCAAAAGAAACAGGAGCCGCCCGCTGAATACAGCGCCGTGGAGAAGGACGACGATTCGCCGCTGTTCTACGCCCTGCAAAATCTGGACACGTCCCGGCTGTCGGTCATCACCTGCGACCCGGCGGCGCTGCGCCGCCTGCGCGAGCGTGA
>ERZ827528.983-NODE-983-length-31705-cov-4.186603_pt1 | contig 31705 bp, 33 predicted proteins | sample MGYA00519768_ERZ827528 | MGnify/ENA primary metagenome ERZ827528 (study PRJEB31778, sample SAMEA3449343) | human gut metagenome | biome: human gut; feature: human-associated habitat; material: faeces | place: United Kingdom | collected 2010/2012 ...
CAGTCGATTATCGCTTGCTGAACTGCGGAGCGCGACGAGCTGCTTTGAGACCGTATTTCTTTCTTTCCTTCATTCTGGGGTCGCGGGTCATGAAGCCAGCGGCCTTCAGAGAAGCGCGGTACTCAGGGTTCAGGGTGACCAGAGCGCGGGAAATGCCGTGGCGGATAGCACCGGCCTGACCGGATACGCCGCCGCCGGCGACGGAGACGACAATGTCAACCTTGCCCAGCAGATCGGTGGTGACCAGAGGCTGACGGACGATCAGCTTCAGGGTGTCCAGACCGAAATACTCGTCGATGTCACGGCCGTTGACGATGATGGAACCGGTGCCGTTCTCGTAAACGCGAACACGGGCAACGGAGGACTTACGACGGCCGGTGCCGTAAAAATACTTCTTCTTGCTCTCGTACATACTAAGTTACCTCCAAATTAGTCCAGATTCCAAACTTCGGGCTTCTGGGCAGCGTGGGGATGCTCGGCGCCCTTGTACAGGTGCAGACGGGTCAGAGCGTTCTTGCCCAGGGTGTTCTTGGGCAGCATGCCCTTGACGGCCAGCTCAACGGCGTAGTCGGAGCGGGCAGCCATCATGTCGCGGGCCTTGGTCTCCTTCAGACCGCCGATCCAGCCGGACACACGGTAGTACTTCTTCTGCTCGGCCTTCTTGCCGGTCAGAACAGCCTTGTCGGTGTTGATGATGATGACGTTATCGCCGCAGTCAACGTTGGGGGTGAAGTCGACCTTGTGCTTGCCGCGAAGCAGGTTAGCGGCGGCGACAGCGGTACGGCCCAGAGGCTTGCCGGCAGCGTCGATCACATACCACTTGCGCTCCAGGGTCTCCTTTTTCAGCAGAGTAGTGGACATTATGATTTCCTCCAATTTGGATTAAAATATTTTGACATTCTCAGATGCCTGAAGTATAATGCCTTCAGGACGCTTGAACTTTATACCACATTAAAAATCAAATGTCAACAGCATTTTTGAGAAATTTTATAAAATACCGAATGATCTTCCAAATGCTCGAAAATAATCGCGAATGCTCTCGTTTTCTGACGTCCTATTTTAAGCGGATTTCGGAGGAAAAACAACTATGCAAAAGCTGATGGGACTGGTTCGGCGGTGCGTGGACGACTATCATATGATCGAGGCGGGCGACCGCATTGCCGTGGGCGTGTCCGGGGGAAAGGATTCTCTCGCGCTGCTCGTCCTGCTGGCGGGGCTGCGGGAATACTTTAATAAGCCATACGAGCTGGAAGCGATCACCATTGATATGGGGCTGGGGATGGACTATTCTCAGGTCGCGGCGCTGTGCGAGCAGTGGAACGTGCCCTATACCGTGGTGAAAACGGAGATCGCGCCCATTATTTTTGACCACCGCAAGGAGAAGAATCCCTGCTCCATGTGCGCCAAAATGCGCCGGGGGGCGCTGAATCAGGCAATTCTAGACAAGGGCTTCAACAAGCTGGCGCTGGGACATCACTATGACGACGCGGTGGAGACGTTTCTCATGTCGCTGCTGTTCGAGGGGCGCATCAACTGCTTCCAGCCGGTGACGAACCTTGACAGGACGGGTATTGTGCAGATTCGCCCCATGCTGTACATTCACGAAAAGACGCTGGACAATTTTGCGGCGCGGATGAACCTGCCGGTGCTGCAAAACCGTTGCCCTGTTGATAAAATCACGAAGCGGGGAGAGGTCAAACAGCTGATTTTCGAGCTGAGCAAGACCTATCCCGAGCTGAAAGAGCGGATTTTCGGCGCCATGCAGCGGTATCCGCTGGCGGAGTGGGAGCCGAAGGGGCGGTATAAGCGGCCGAAGGACGAAGAATAAACCGTGATGGTATAAATCGCCTCCTTGTGGGAAAACTTTTCCATAAGGAGGCGGTAAATTATGGTAAAAGGCATTTCCCGTCAGGTGATCGTGGTGCATTCTCCCGACCCGAAGCTGTTTGAACAGGCAATCTTCATTCTCAAGGACAACGCAGTGGGGGAGGGGATCACCGACGAGGCGCTTCTGAAGGAAGCCCAAAAAGCCATTCACACCGGCGACCGGACGAAAAAAAGGCGGCACCTGTACCTTTACGGCGCGGTGTGGGCGGCGGGCGGCGCGCTGCTGACGGGTCTGACTTGGCTGATTACAGTGCTGTTTTAAGGTTGCGTAACTGCCCGATTTGTGATACAATCCCCAATATTGCTGCGGGCGGCGGGGCGCCGCCCGAGGGAGATTTTCCCTGCGGATGAGGTGAGGGTATTGCGAATCGGAACGATCGAAGTGAAGAATCCCGTGTTCCTTGCGCCCATGGCCGGGGTCACGGACTGGGCTTTCCGCACCGTCTGCGCCGAATTGGGGGCAGGCGTTACCGTGACGGAAATGGTGTCCTCCCGGGCACTGGTGTACCGGGATCAGAAAAGCGCGAAGCTGCTCCGGAAAAATCCGGGCAGCGTCTGCGGCGCGCAGATTTTCGGCAACGACCCGGACACCATGGCAGAGGGAGCGCGGCTGGCGCTGGAAATTTCCGGCTGTGATTTTCTGGACATCAACATGGGCTGCCCCATGCCCAAGGTTGCGAACAACGGCGACGGCTGCGGCCTGATGCGCACGCCGGAGCTGGCGGGGAAGATCGTGGAGGCTGTGGTCAAGGCGGTGGACGTTCCCGTCACGGTCAAGTGCCGCTTGGGCTGGGACAAGGGCAGCATCAACGTGCTGGACTTTACCCGGCGCATGGAGGACAGCGGCGCGGCCATGGTGGCCGTTCACGGGCGCACCCGGAGTATGCTCTACAGCGGCACCGCCGATTGGGACGCCATCCACAAGGTCAAGGAGCAGCTGACCATCCCCGTCATTGCCAACGGCGATATCACCGGCGGCGAGGCGGCGGTGCGTTGCCTGAAACGTACTGGCGCGGACGGGCTGATGATCGGCCGGAGTGTGTTCGGCGACCCATGGATTTTTCAGGAGATCAACGCCGCCCTTGCCGGAAAAGTTTATGCCGGACGCCCCTGTCTCAAAGACCGGGTGGCGGTGGCGGTGCGGCAATTCCAGCTTGCCGAGGAAGACCACGGCGAACACATAGCCTGTCTGGAAGCCCGGAAGCACTTTGCGTGGTACTTAAAGGGCGTTCCCCACAGCGGATACTATAAAAATCAGATCTCGTCCCTGACCACCATGGAGGATATTTACCGGGTGGCGAAGGATGTCGTGCGGGATTTAACGTAACGTCCATTTATTTCCATTGATAAAAAATCGGCCGCTTCATATTCTAACCCAAGAGGTGAGAATATGAAGCGGCTTTTGGCGTCCATATTGATCCTTCCCATACTGGTGCTGCCGGTTCAGGCGGAGACCATTAAGTGGGTGGATTTTAACGTGCCCTATGAGTCCATGAGGTACGCGCTGGATCAGGACATTGCGACCTTTGAACAGGAAAAGCACATTTCGTGGATTGACATATTGGCGCTGGCGGCCTGCCGCACCGGGGGAAAGTGCGCTCTTGCTTCGGTGAAGCAGGCAGTTTCCGATTTGAAAAAGGACAAACAGCCGGAACAGCTGCTGGGCGACCTGTACAAATATTATGACTACTACCACCGGGCGTACACGGCTGCTCTGGGCGGTCTTGTGGGCAGCTACGCCATCGAAAAGGACGGGCAGTGGGTGGCAACCTATGGCTTGAAAGCGTTCTCGCCAATCGCGGCGGGGTACGGCTACAGCCACTGCGACGATTTCGGCGTGGCCCGTTCCTTTGGATTCCGGCGGAAGCATTTAGGCAACGACCTGATGGGCGCTCTGGGAACGCCCGTCGTGGCGGTGGAAGGCGGCGTGGTAGAGGCCATGGGCTGGAACCGGTACGGCGGCTGGCGTGTGGGCATCCGCAGCTTTGACAGCCGGCGCTACTATTATTACGCCCATTTGCAGAAGGACACGCCCTTTGCCCCGGGGCTTGCCGAGGGGGACACCGTGCAGGCGGGGGATGTCATCGGCTTCATGGGCAGAACCGGCTATTCCGACCGGGAAAATGTCAACAACATCGAGACGGTGCATCTGCATTTCGGTCTGGAACTGGTATTCGACGAGAGCCAGAAGGAATGTAATTCGGAGATATGGATCAATGTCTACGACATTGTCCGGCTGCTGTCCGGTCACAGGAGCAGCATTCAGCGGACAGAAAGCGGCTGGGGCAGGGTATATCCCTATCAGGATCTGGACTGGGAAGAATATCCCAAGGTGCAGCCATAAAAAACGGGATGCAGAGAGTTCTGCATCCCGCATATTTTGACGTCATTCCATCGTCAGATGGTTTTCCTCCAGCGCCTTCTGGATGGCGACCGCGAGGATGGGGGCGAAGACGAGGGCAACCACAGCATTGAACGCAGTGGCGGGGAGTTTGGCGACGACGGTAAGCAGCGCTGCGTCGGGGGTCAGACCCTTGATGAGCAGACCGCTGTAGAAATAGCTCTTGGCGAGGTACAGCACCGCGTAGGTCAGCGCTCCGGCCAGCGTGGCGAGAAGCGCCTTGACATAGCCGAATTTCTTTCCGCCCGCCCGGATGATGAGACCCGCGACAAGGCCGTAAGCACCCTTGGTCAGGAAGGTGATCCAGCACTCGGAGATGTACAGCGGGTTCATGATATCATAAATGGCGGAGCCGAGGCCGGAGGCCAGACCGCCCAGCCATGGGCCAAGTAAAATGCCGCTGAGGGCGCACATGATGTTGCCCAGATGGAAGGACGTGGTTCCCGCGATATCCAGAGGCAGGGTGACGCGAAGCGCGGAACCGGCTACGGTCAGGGCCGCCATCAGCGCCGCGAAAACGATTTTCCGTGTGGTCAGGGTATGTTTCTTTTCCATGGTGAATTACCTCCCGAATTGGTATAAAAACAGTATAGCAGGTTCTGGCTATAAATATAGTGCCAAATCTACGATATAAAATAAGGCCAGATACTCCCCATATAAAACATGGTCACGAAATACGAATGGATTTACCAAAATAAACTAAAAACCCCGAAAGCACTGTACAGAAAATGAAAAGGATGGTATAATGCCATCAGGTCAATTACGAAAGGGGAACTTTACCAATGAGACTGATTCGTGCCAAGGATTATAACGACGTGAGCCGCAAGGCCGCCAATATTATCGCTGCCCAGATTTATCTGAAGCCCGACTGCGTGCTGGGTCTGGCAACCGGCAGCAGCCCCGTGGGTACTTACAAGGAACTGATCGCCAAGTACGAAGCCGGCGATCTGGACTTCTCCCAGGTCAGAACCGTGAACTTGGACGAGTACGTGGGCCTGACCAAGGATCACGACCAGAGCTATGCTTACTTTATGCGCTCCAACCTGTTCGACCATGTGAACATCGATCAAAATAACTGCAACATCCCCAACGGCATGAACCCCGACGCCGAAGCGGAGTGCGCCCGGTACGATGCCGTCATCGATGCCTTCGGCGGCGCTGATCTCCAGCTGCTGGGCCTCGGCCCCAACGGCCACATCGGCTTCAACGAGCCTGCGGACGCTTTCGTCAAGGGCACCAACAAGGTGGCGCTGACCGCTTCCACCATCGACGCCAACGCCCGCTTCTTTGCTTCCCGGGACGACGTTCCCACCCACGCTTACACCATGGGCATCGGTTCCATCATGAAGGCAAAGCGCGTTCTGCTGGTGGTCAACGGCGAAAAGAAGGCACAGGCCGTGAAGGACTGCTTCTTTGGCCCCATCAAGCCTCAGGCGCCCGGCTCCATCCTCCAGCTGCACCCCGACTTCACGCTGGTGGCGGACGAGGCTGCCCTGTCTCTGGTGAAGGATCTGCTGTAATCGTTAAATAGTTTGTCCCGGAACGGCTTGCCGTTCCGGGACGTTTCTTTGCATATTATACCGCAAAACGGGGTATCCTTTCCAGAGAAAGGGGCTTCTGATTATGGACTTTTTGAATTCGGAAACCAGGAAAAATCTGGTTCGTTCCTTCGCCGGGGAATCTCAGGCGCGAACCCGCTACACCGTCTACGCCGGGGTGGCGCGGAAGGAGAACTTTGAGTGGATCGCGAGAATTTTTGAGGAAACGGCGGCAAACGAAACCGTCCACGCGGAGGAATTCCTGGAAATGCTGAAACGCCTGGGCGGCTGCGCCGAAAACGTGGACCTGAGCGCCGGCTATCCCTTCCAGCTGGGGACAACGGCGGAAAATCTGGCATTCGCCGCCAACGGGGAAAAGGACGAGCATGACGACGTTTACCCCGGCTTCGCGGAAATGGCGCGGCGGGAGGGCTACAACGACGCGGCGCGTCTGTGGATGCAGATCGCCCGGATCGAAGGCGTTCACCACAACGAGTTCCAGTCTCTCGAGCAGCAGCTCACCAAGGGCGAGCTGACGGAAAAGCAGGAGCCTATCCGCTGGCGCTGCCTGAACTGCGGTTACACCTACGAGGGTATCCGCGCCTGCGACCCCTGTCCGGTCTGCGGCAAAAGCGCCGGATGGCAGGAGGGCAAGCTGGATAAAAAGGAAATGCGCACCTGATACTATTTCCTGATTAAAATCTTTGATTTTAATCAGGAAGGCATCGCCTAATGGCGCTGCCAGTTTTGTGATTTATAAGGAAAGAAATCACAAAACAAGTCTCATATGAACTCCTTGCCCTTCGGGCAATTAAAATCTTTTCTAAAGATTTTAATTGGAGTTCAGTATGAAATGTTTCCTGCCCCCTGAAAACGGGGGTTACATAGGATAATGTCAGAACTTTTGCAACTTCCTGTTTACAGATGCCGGGTTTGTGTGTTATGATATCGCGTAGTATCATAAGATAGCAGAGGTTACGCGCGATGGATTATATTGTATTGGATATGGAATGGAACCAGCCATGGCCGGGGTCTCCTTCCTCCAAAAAGGTGCTGCCCGTGGACATCCGGGGGGAGATCATCCAGATCGGCGCCGTCCGGGTGTCGGAGGAGCAGTTCGTTCAGGATGAATTCCAGATCATGGTGAAGCCCAGGTATTACCGGCACCTGAACCGCCGGGTCAGCAAGCTCACCGGTATCAAGGAAGCCCGCCTGCGGGATGAGGGCGTGCCGTTCCCCGAGGCAATCGAAAAGTTCCGGGAATGGTGCGGCGAGGACGTGGTGTTCCTCACATGGGGCTTTGACGATATTGGCATTCTGCGGGAGAATCTGCGGCTTTTCGGCCTGGACGAACGCTTCACGGAGAAGTGGTACAATGCCCAGATGATCTTCAACGCCCAGACCGACGGCTCCACCTCCCAGAAAGCGCTGAAAACCGCCATGGAAATGTTCAGCATCGAGGCGACCCGTCCCGCCCACGACGCGCTGGGCGACGCTTACCACACGGCGTTGATCTGCGCCATGCTGGACTTGAAGAAAGGCGCGCGGGAGTATGACGCGGCGCTGAAAAGCCACGAAAACGGCTTCCACGGTGCGGAACTTCCCGGCTGCATCGCCCGGAAGGTGTTCTACGATTACGCCGACAAGCGGGAAGCCCTAGCCGCCATGTCCGGGGAGGAGAATAAGTGTCCCGTCTGCGGCGGGCGAATGCTTGGCTCCCGGTGGTTTTCCCAGCCCGGACACCGGTATATGGACTTGGCTGCCTGCCCGGAGCATGGAAAATTCCTCATTCGGGTGCGGCTTTCCCAGCAGCCGGACGGCCTGACCCGGGTCAGCCGGCTGACCTATGAGGCCACCTCCGAAGCGGCGGAAGCCTATGCCCGCCGCGCGGAAAAAGCCGACCCGGAAGAAACGCCCCGTCCCCGGCGCCGGCGCAGAAGAAGCAGCGCTGCAAAGCAGGAAAGTAAGGAAGAATAACGAACAGGCGCACCCGCTTTGGGTGCGCCTGAACATTTTCAAAATAACCATTTCACCGTCCACGACGCCATGAGAAAGCCGACAAAGTCCGCGAACAGCGCCGCCGGGAGGGTGTAGCGGGTCTTTTTGATGCCAGCCGCGCCAAAGTAGACGCTGATGGTGTAAAAGGTCGTCTCCGTGGAACCCAGCATCACCGCTGCCGTGCGGCCGATTTGAGAATCCACGCCGTACTGCGCCATCAGTTCTGCCCCCACCGCAAGGGCGGCGCTGCCGCTGATGGGGCGGATGAGCACGAGCATGGCCGTCTCCGGCGGAATGCCGAAAAAGGAAAAGACCGGGGCAAAGAAATCACTCAGAAGCGCCACCGCCCCGGAAGCCCGGAGCATGTGAACCGCTGTCAGCAGCAGAACCAGCGCCGGAAGAATGGTCACAAGGAGTTTCAGCCCGTCCGCGCCGCCCTGAAGGAGAAGGTCATAGGCGTTTTCCCGCTTCCCGAGAGCCAGCGCCGCCGCCAGAAACAGAAGCACCGGAACAATGTAATCCGTCATTTCCGCCAGACCTTTCCCAGCACCCACGCCGCCGTGACCCCCAGTCCGGCAGAGCACAGGCTTGTGACCCACACTGCCGGGAGAATATCAAAGGGGGTCGCGCATCCCAAGGCGCTGCGGACAGCCGCCACATTCGCCGGGATCAGCTGGATGGAGGCGGTGTTCAGCACGATCAGACGGCAAAGCTCGTCCGTGGCGGTGCCGCCACGCTTCATCCGCTGCGCCGCCTGAATGCCCATGGGCGTGGCGGCGTTGCCGAGGCCGAGAAAATTCGCACAGATGTTGGCGCTCAGACTTTCCGCGAGGGCAGCGTCCTCCTTTGTGCTGGGAAACACCCGGTGCAGCAGGGGGCGCAGAAGCCGGGAGAGCATCCGGGTGATTCCGGCGTGCTCCATCAGCCGCCCCGCGCCCGTCCACAGGCACAGGCTCCCCGCCATGGACAGGGCAAGCTGTATCCCGGCCTGTGCGCCGCTGACCGTGGCCGTCGCCAGCGCGCTGCCGTTGCCCAGAACCAGCGCACAGAGAATGCTTGTAAGAATAATGCCCGTCCATATCCAGCTCATGACCATGCGCATTCCTCCACTTTCCGTACTTTTGGCTGAGCCAAAATCTTCTGCCGCCAGCTCTTGCCGATTGAATCAGAGCTTCCTTGAGGCATGGTATGCGGATAAGAAATGGAAAAGAATGGAAATGTTTCGACAAAAATTTCAGTTTGTTGTAAAAAGTATTTGACTATAGTAAATAAAATTAGTATAATGATAATGCAAATAAGCCGCTGGAAAACGAAGGAAGGGAGCTGACCGCAATGAAGTCTACGGGCATTATCCGAAAGGTAGATGAGCTTGGCAGAATCGTGCTGCCCATTGAACTGCGCCGCACACTGGACATCGCGGAACGGGACGAGTTGGAGATCTACATGGAAAGTGATCGCATCATCCTGCAAAAGTTCGAGCCGGCGTGCGTTTTCTGCGGTTCTTCCCAAGGGCTGATCTCCTACCGGCAGAAGAACATCTGTCAGGAATGCATCAGAAACATGACGGAATATTAGGGTCTATCTGAAAACCATCAACACGCCCAAACAGCGGGCCTTTTCCGCCTGCTGTGCACCATTTTCCCTTGCAATACACAAAGTATTCCCGCGGGAAAATGGCTTCATCAGGCGGAAAATCCCTCGCTGTTGGGCATATTTCCGGTTTTCAGACAGACCCTAAAAAAGACCCCGAATGACTTCAAAAGTCATTCGGGGTCTTTTAACGCAATATCGTAAACCAGATTTTTGGGAAGTCCCAGCTCTGCGGTGGTCTGCTTGACCGCATCCTTGCGGCTGAGCCCCTGAGAAATCAGCTGGGCGACACGGGCGGCGGCGTCGTCCTCTGAGGCGGATTCCTTTACCGTTTCCGGCGCGCCCGCGACGATGAGAACGAATTCCCCCTTCGGCGGCGTTTCGGTGTACTTTGTCAGGGCTTCCCCCAGTGTGGTGCGGACGACTTCTTCATGAAGCTTTGTCAGCTCCCGGCACAGACTGACGGGGCGGTCAGCGCCGAAGACTTCCGACATATCCGCCAGCGTGGACACCAGCTTGTGGGGGGCTTCGTAGAAGATCATCGTCCGGGTCTCGGTTCGCAGGGCGTCCAGATGCTCCCGGCGGCTTTTTTTCGCCGTGGAGAGGAAGCCCTCAAAGCAGAACCGGCCGGTGGACTGCCCGGAAATGCTCAGCGCCGTGATGGCGGCACAGGGACCGGGGATGGCGCAAACGATGATGCCGGCTTCAGCGCACTGCTTGACCAGGTCCTCCCCGGGGTCGGAGATGGCGGGACTGCCCGCGTCGGAGACCAGCGCGCAGGTCTCCCCGGCGAGAATGCGGTCAACGATCCGGTCGCCCTTTGTGGCCTTGTTATGCTCGTAGTAGCTGACAAGGCTTTTTTTGATGCCCAGATGGTTGAGTAGTTTCAGCGTCACCCGCGTATCCTCGGCGGCGATGAAGTCGGCGCTTTCCAGCGTCTCCCGGCAGCGCAGGGAGATATCCCCCAGATTGCCGATGGGGGTCGGGACAAGATACAGCATTCCAGCCATGTGAAACCTCCTAGAGATGGTAAATTCGGCGGTATTGCTCGGTGGGGGCACCGCTCAAGTCGTGGAGAACGATCTCCTCCCATTTAAGACCGGGCTTTCCGCCCTTGCGCAGCTGAAGCAGGACAAGATTCACCGGGGAATCCGCCTGATGGCGCACAAGGCACAGCCGCTTGGCTTCCAGATTGACCTCCGAACCCCGGACGATCAGCTCGGCCAGCCGTTCCGGACGGTGGACGAGGAAAAAGTCGCCGCCGTATTTCAGCGCCCAAGCGGCGGCCCTGAACAGGTCGGCGGGGGAGCAGGCGTCCTCCCGGCGGGCAAGGGCGGCGGTGCGGCTGGCGGGGCCGCCGGAAAAATAGGGGGGATTGGAGACGCAGACATCAAAGCTTCCCGGAGGAAAACTGCCGGGAACTTGCCGCACATCGACGCATATACTTTCCATGCGGGTCGTCAGGCCGTTGCGGCGGATGTTGTCGATGGCGGCGAGGTGGGCACTCTGAGACAGCTCCACGCCGGTGACGCGGCAGCTTTCATTCACGGCGCACAGCAGCAGCCCCAGTGTGCCGCAGCCGGAGCCGAGATCCAGCACCCGGGCGTTTTTGGGGAGCCTGACAAAATGGGACAGCACCATGGAATCGGTGCTTAATGGAAAAGCGCCTTCCGGCAGGTTCAGGGTAAATCCGTTGGGTAACTGCTCCATGAATGCCTCCCGTGGTGATATTTACGCTATTATACAACAAAAAATCGGCCTGCGCAAGCACTTGCGCAGGCCAATTCGGGTCTGAGAAAGATTAGCCTTCCTCGATAGCGTCGGCGGGGCACTGATCGGCGCAGGAACCGCAGGAAACGCAGATATCGGGGTTGATCTCGTACTTGCCGTCACCCTCGGAAATAGCCTCGACAGGGCACTGCTCGGCGCAGGAGCCGCAGGCGACGCAGCGGTCAGTAATCGTGTAAGCCATGGTGTTACCTCCATTTATCTAATATGTATTGCACGCCACACAACTAGCGTATCCCCATTGTAACATGGTTTTCCCAAAAAGCAATTCCTTTTTTATAAAAAATTTTTGAATAATTTCTGCCTTGGGTGGTGAGAATTTTCCGGAACAGGAAAGGGAAAAACCATTAACTCGGGAGGGATACCGTGCATTACGATATACTGACGTCCGACCTGATCCAGCGTGCCGCCCAACTGGCGAGAAGTCTGGGACACAGCTACGTCGGCTCTGCCCATCTGCTGCTGGTGATGGCGCGGGAACCCGGGCCGGTGGGGCAGACCCTCCGGCTTCTGGGCATGGACCCGGACCTGACGGAGGCAATGGCACGGCTGCTCTACGGGCAGGGGACGCCGGAACTGCCCCTGCCTCAGGGACTGACCGGGGAGTCGCGGGAGCTTCTTCGTGGGGCGGCGCGGGAGGCAAAGCATCTGGGCAGCCGGGAAATTACGCCGCAGCATCTGCTGCTGGCGATGGCAAGACGGGAAAACAGCGACGCATATGAGCTTTTGAAGCTCAACGGCATCAGCACCGACGAGCTGTTTACCCATGCGGTGGACTATCTGCACTGGGAGCAGGGCGCTCCCGTGAGAGGAAAAAAGGAGGCGGTCACAACGAAACTTCTGGAGCAGTTCAGTGAAGATCTGATTCTCAAGGCGTCAGGCATGGACCCGGTGATCGGGAGAGAACGGGAGATCGACACGGTCATCGGCATTCTGTGCCGGAAAAACAAGAATAACCCCGCACTGGTCGGCGAGCCGGGGGTGGGAAAAACCGCCATCGCCGAGGGGCTTGCCCAGCGGATGGCGGTGGGCAACGTGCCGCCCCAGTTGAAGGACAAACGGCTGGTGAGTCTGAACATGGCGTCTCTGGTTGCCGGAACCAAGTACCGGGGCGAATTCGAGGAACGTCTGCGGGACGTGCTGGGGGAAATCCGCCGCAGCGGAGACGTGATTCTTTTCGTCGATGAAATGCACACCATCGTCGGCGCGGGCGCGGCCGAGGGCGCCATTGACGCGGCGAACATCTTCAAGCCCGCGCTGGGTCGGGGCGAGCTGCAAATGCTGGGCGCGACGACCCGGGAGGAATACCGGAAGTATATTGAAAAGGACGCCGCGCTGGAGCGCCGGTTCCGCCCGGTGGTGGTGGAGGAGCCGGGGGAGGAGGCAACGCTGGCGATCCTCCGGGCGCTGAAGCCGGGGCTGGAACGGCACCACCATCTGCGGATTTCCGAGGAAGCGGTGAAGGAGGCGGTGCGCCTGTCCCGGCGGTATCTGCCAGACCTGTATCTGCCGGACAAAGCAATCGATCTGCTGGACGAGGGCGCTGCCCGGGCGCGGATGGAGGAAATGCAGCTGTCCCGGGGCGGCCCTGCCAGAAAAGAGCTGGAACAGGAGCTGAACGAAGCGGTACGGGAACGGAAATTTGAAAAGGCCGCCGAACTGCGGGACAAAATGCAGCACCTGTCGAAGCCCACCGACGGAAAACGCGCCCGGTGCGTCACCGGGGCGGACATTGCGTGGGTGGTCTCCGCCCGGACGGGAATTCCCGTGGGGCGGCTCACCGCCGGGGAACGGGAACGGCTGCTGGGGCTGGAAGGATTGCTGTCCGCCCAGGTGGTGGGGCAGAGCAAAGCTGTCAGCGCCGTGGCCGAGGCGGTGCGCCGGGGCTACTGCGGCATCCGGGACGGGTCGCGGCCCATTGCGTGCCTGCTGTTCACGGGACCCACCGGCGTGGGAAAGACGGAGCTGTGCCGGGCGTTGGCGCAGGAGGTCTACGGCAGCCGGGACGCCATGATCCGGCTGGACATGACGGAATATATGGAAAAGCAGTCGGTCTCCCGCCTGATTGGTGCGCCTCCCGGGTACGTCGGCTATGAGGAAGGCGGCAAGCTGACGGAGGCGGTTCGCCGCCGCCCCTACTGTCTGGTGCTGATGGATGAGCTGGAAAAAGCCCATCCGGACGTGCTGGGCATTCTGCTGCAAATCATGGAGGAAGGAACGCTGACGGATTCCACGGGGCGGCACGTCAGTTTCAAGAACGCCATTGTGGTCATGACTTCTAATGTTGGCGGTCAGATTCGGGGCGACGGGCTGGGCTTCTGCGCCGGGGGACGAAGCGCGGAAATCGGCGAAGCGCTGCAGCAGGCGTTTTCCCCGGAATTTCTGGGACGAATCGACCAGACGGTGTGCTTCGAGCCGCTGGGAGCCGGTGCTCTTGAAGCCATCACATGGAAATATCTGCGGCAGCTTCAGGAGCGGACGGCGGCGCTGGGGACCCAGCTGCTGCTGCCCCCGGAACTGGCGACGGAGCTGTTGAAAAAGCGCCCCGGAAAGGACGGTGCCCGACAGATCCGCCGCCTTGTGCAGACCGAGTTGGAGGGGCCACTGGCGAGCTACCTGCTGCGCTGCGGGAAGAAACCCGCACGGGTCAAGCCAAAACTGGAGGACGGAAAGCTGGTTTTTTGACGCTCTGGGGTGCGGTGAAGGCGTGGTTATCTGAAATGAAGCTGAGAAAACGCCTGCTTTATTAGAACAAATATGCGAATATCCCCCGATTTCTGGCGGAAATCGAAAAATCCCTGAGAAAAAGATTGATTTTTTCCCTTGCGGGTAGTATACTGTCTCTACATGGAGTAAAAGGGCAGTAAAGTGGAGCGAAAGGGAGGTGAGCGCCGTGATCGGGAAATATCCTGCGAAGCTGGACGAAAAGAGCCGCCTGTTCGTTCCGTCCAAGCTGAGGACGGAGCTGGGGGACACCTTTTTTGTCACCCTCGGCGTCAACTGCGGTCATCGCTGTCTCACCGTCTACACTGCCGAGGAATGGAAGCGCCTTTCGGATAACTACAATGCCATGAGCATTTCCCAGCGCTCCGGCGCAACCAGCCTGATTTTTATGAACGCCGCCGAATGCAGTCCGGATAAGCAGTACCGTTTCGGCCTGACGCAGTTTCTCTTAAGCTACGCCGGAATTGACCGGGAGGTCATGATCGTCGGCCGGGCGGGACAGGCGGAGATCTGGGACGCGAAGGAATTCGCCGACTTTGAGCGGGAGAACCTGACCCCGGAGAAGCTGCTGGCGTCCTTGGAGGCAATCGGCCTATGAGTGAATTTCATCATGTTTCCGTGCTGTTAGAGGAATGCATCGAGGGGCTTGCCATCAAGCCCGACGGCATTTATGTGGACGGAACCTTAGGCGGCGCGGGGCATTCCAGCCGCATTGCCGCGAAGCTCACCACCGGACGGCTCATCGGCATCGACCGGGACAACGTGGCGCTGGAAGCGGCGGCGGAACGGTTGAAGCCCTATGAAGACCGGGTCACGCTGGTTCACGCCAATTTCTGCGACATGGATGAGGCGCTCGGGAAACTGGGCATCGACAAGGTGGACGGCATCCTGCTGGACTTGGGCGTTTCCTCCCCCCAGCTGGACGACGGGCAGCGGGGCTTTTCCTATATGACGGACGCGCCGCTGGATATGCGCATGAACGGCGAGGACGTCCGGGACGCCCGTCAGATCGTGAACACATGGTCTTACGAGGAACTCAAGCGTATTTTGTATGATTACGGCGAGGAGCGCTTTGCGCCCCGGATCGCCGCGGCCATTTGCCGCCGCAGGGAGCAGGCGCCCATCGAGACGACGCTGGAGCTGGTGGACGTGATCAAAAGCGCCATGCCCGCTTCCGCTCTGCGGGAGAAGCAGCACCCGGCCAAGCGAAGCTTTCAGGCCATCCGCATCGCCGTCAACGACGAGCTGGGGGCGGTGGAAACGGTGATGAAAAAAGCCGTTCCGCTGCTGAATCCCGGCGGACGGCTGGCGGTGATCACCTTCCATTCTCTGGAAGACCGCATTGTGAAAAACGCCATGGCGGAGGCGGCGAAGGGCTGCACCTGCCCGCCCAGTTTCCCGGTCTGCGTCTGCGGCAAGAAGCCCCAGGTGCGGATCGTGACCCGCAAGCCCATTGTTTCCGGGGAAGAAGAGCTGGAACGGAATCCCAGAGCGCGCAGTGCCAAACTGCGTATCTGCGAAAAACTATAAATTATAACAGGCAAATTGCCGGAAAGGGGATAGAATGATGACAGAAAAGCCCAAAATTCAGTACATTGGTCAGTTCTATGTCCCCGGCAGCGAGGCGCAGGTGCTTGCGCCGAAGAAAAAGAAGAAAAAGGCCAAAACAAAGCTCCCCATCGCAAAGCAGGAGCAGGTAAAGGCGATCTATATCGACCCCGTGGCGCTGATTGGCATCACGGTGGCAGTGGTGATGCTGGCAGTCATGGTGGTGGGAGCATTGCAGCTGCGCAGCGACTGGGCGCAGTATGAGCAAATGTCCAACTACGTCTCCCGGCTGAACCAAAACAACGCCGAGCTGGAACGCACCTACCGGGACGGCTACGATCTGGAGGACATCCGGGACAAGGCGCTGGCGCTTGGCATGGTGCCGGTGGAGGAAGTGCCGAGCAGAACCATCACCGTCACGATCTCCCAGCCGAAGCCGGAACGGACGCTCTGGGACGACATCGTCTGGTTCTTTGGCGGCCTGTTCGGGGACGGGGAAGCCGCTTCCTTCGGTTGAGCGGAAAAAGCGGTTCCCCTGCATAAAGTTCGTCCCTCCTCATAAAGTAAGATAGCAGCTGCACTGGGCGGCGAGGGATTCCCTTGCTGCCCAAAGTTGTATCTTGACGGAAAGGCCGGTGGCTTATGGGGAGGAAGAAGCGGGAATTTAACCGCCTGCGGCTGGACAGCGGCCAGCACAGGCGCATCATGCTGGTATCCGCGCTGCTGGGGGCGCTGGCCTTCCTGCCGGTGGGGCTGCGGCTGTACAGCCTGATGGTGACGAATTACGATTACTATTCCTCTCTCGCTCTGCGCAACCAGACCCGCACGACGACGGTGACCGCCGACCGCGGGGACATCTTCGACCGGAATATGAATATTCTGGCGACCTCCGTCAGCGTGGAAAATGTGTATCTCGACCCCCACGAGCTGAAGCAGTCCAAGGCGGACATTCCCGAAATTGCCCGGACGCTGGGAGAAATTCTGGGGAAAGACCCCGCATGGATCGAGGAACAGGCGGCGGACATCAGGCGGCGCTACAAGCAGGTCGGCACCCGCGTTGACGAGGAGACTGCCGGAACAATCCGGGATTACATCAATGAAAAGGGCATTTCCGGCATCCATCTGGAACCCACGTCCCAGCGGGTCTACCCCTATGAAACGCTGGCGGCGCAGGTCGTCGGCTTCACCAACGCATCCAACGAGGGCTGTGAAGGGGTGGAGGCCGCCTACAACAGCTTCCTCGCGGGCAGCACGGGCAGAGTCATCACCACAAAGGGCAATAACGAAATGGATATGCCCTTTTCCTATGAAAACTACGTTTCCTCCCGGCAAGGAGACAGCGTGATCCTGACGCTGGACGCCACGGTGCAGGCGTGCCTGGAAAAGCAGCTTTCCGCCGCCATTGCCCGCTATGATGTCCAGAACGGTGCGTTTGGGCTGGTGATGAACTGCAAGACGGGGGAAATCCTCGCCATGGCCACGCTGGGCAGCTATGACCCCAACAACTATCTGGAAATCGCCGACGAGGGAACGGCGGCGCAGCTGGAAGAAATGAAACGGGTCTACCTCGCCGAGCCGGAGGGGAGCGAAGCCTACGAGGCTGGGAAGACGGCCTACGGGGAAGCCCTCTCCGCCGCCCGATTGAAGCAGTGGCGCAACCGGGTGATCTCCGATGGCTATGAGCCGGGTTCTACCTTCAAGGTGCTGACCATGTCGGCGGCGCTGGACTGCGGCGCGATCGACCTGAATACTCCCTTCCACTGCTCCGGTTCTGAGCAGATTCCGGGACGTGCCCAGCGGCTCCACTGCTGGCGCTCCACGGGACACGGGGCGGAAAAAACGCCTCAGGCGCTGCAAAATTCCTGCAACATCGCCTTCGCCCACATCGCCCTGAAGCTGGGCGGGGAGCGGTTTTATGAATACGTCAAAAACTTTGGGGTGCTGGAAAAAACCGGCATCGACCTCGCAGGAGAGAGCAAGGGCGTCTTTTTCGACAAAGCACTGGTCACGGACACGGACAAATGGGGGACGGCGTCCCTGACCTCCGGTTCTTTCGGACAGACCTTCAAGATCACCCCATTGCAGCTGGTGCGGGCGATTTCCTCGGTGGTCAACGGCGGGCAGCTGATGGAGCCATACATCGTCTCGGAGATTCTGGACGCCGACGGCAATACGGTGATGAAGGCGGAGCCGACGGTGGTGCGCAGAACCATTTCCAAGGAGACTTCCGACACCATGCGCACCCTCATTGAGTCCGTCGTTACGGAGGGAACGGCAAAAAATGCCAAAGTTGCCGGGTTTTCCATCGGCGGAAAGACCGGAACCAGTGAAAAAATTGACGTTTTTGACGAGAATGGCCAGCGCGTCCAGGATAAAATCGTATCTTTTGTGGGGATTGCGCCTATGGACGATCCGGAGTATATTATACTTGCCGCATTGGATACACCGTCCCGGGCAACGGGAATTTACATTTCCGGCGGCGTCATGGCGGCACCCACCGTGGGCGCGGTGATGGCGGACGTGCTGCCATACTTAGGCGTGAAGCAGTCCTTTTCCGAGGACGATATCGCGGGAAAGCAGATCGTCATGGAAGACCTGACCGGCATGACGGCGAAGGATGCCCAGACGCTTCTGAAAAAAGAAGGGCTGACGGCGGCAATTTCCGGCAGCGGCGAAACGGTGACGGGGCAGATCCCGTCTCCCGGACAGACCGTTCCCGGGGGAAGCCAGGTGCTTCTGTTTCTGGGGCAGACCCCGGAGCCGGAAACGGTGAAGGTCCCCGATTTTTACGGCATGAACCGTCAGCAGGCCAGCGACGCCGCGGGCGCGCTGGGGCTGTACATTCTGGTGACGGGGAACGATGAAATTTCCACCGGCGTGACCGTGACGGCGCAGAACGTGGCCAAGGATACCGAGGTTCCCGCAGGAACGACGATCACGCTGGTATTCGCGGATACCGCGGCCAGAGACTGACAACGGAGGATAAATATGAAGCTGAAGGAACTTTTGACGGGCATTTCCGTTCTGGAATGCACCGCGGACCCGGAGCTTGAAATCAAAGAGATTTTCTACGATTCCCGGAAGGTGACCCCGGGCAGCCTGTTTGTGGCCGTGTCCGGCTTTGCTGCCGACGGAAATAAATTTATTCCCATGGCAGCGGAAAAGGGCGCGGCGGCGGTGGTCACGGCGAAGAAGCCGGAGACGGATATTCCCTATGTTCTGGTGGAATCCGACCGGCTGGCGCTGGCGCTGCTGGGGTGTAATTTCTTTGGCCGCCCGGCGGAGCATATGACCATGATCGGCATTACCGGCACCAACGGAAAAACGTCCTCCACGCTTCTATTAAAGCAGGTCCTGGAAACCTGCCTGGGGGCGAAGGTGGGGCTGATCGGCACCATGGCCAACATGATCGGGCAGGAGACCATCCCCACCGAGCGAACCACCCCGGAGAGCTTTGAATTGCAGGCGCTGTTCGCAAAAATGCGGGACGCGGGCTGCACCCATGTGGTGATGGAGGTTTCCAGCCACGCTATTTCCTTGGAGCGCATCGGCGGCATTCATTTTGACGTCGCCGCCTTTACCAACCTGACGGAAGACCATCTGGACTTCCACAAGACCATGGACGCCTATTGCGAAGCCAAAGCGGAGTTGTTCCGCCGCTGCCGTCTGGCCGTCGTCAATGTGGATGACAGCTATTCGGACAGGATTCTCGCGGCGGCTGCCTGCCCGGTGCTGACCACCGGCGTACACCGTCCCGCCGATCTGCGGGGCGAAGATCTGGAGCTTCTGGCGCAGGGCATTCGCTTTACGGCCGTATCCGGCGAGGAACGGGCGGCGGTGTCTCTGCCCATCCCCGGAAAGTTCACCGTCTGCAACGCGCTGACGGTTATGGGTATCGCAAAGCAGCTGGGCATTTCCCTGACGGACTGCGCCGCCGCACTGAAAACGGCCTCCGGCGTCAAGGGCAGGGTGGAGGTAGTCCCCACCCCCGGAAAGCCCTACAGCATCCTCATTGACTATGCCCACACCCCCGACGGACTGGAAAACGTGCTTTCCTCCGTGAAGGATTTCTGCAAAGGCCGGGTCATCGCGGTATTTGGCTGCGGCGGCGACCGGGACCCCATGAAGCGGCCCATTATGGGACATATCGGCGTGAAGCTGTCGGATTTTGCCGTCATCACCTCGGATAACCCCCGCACGGAAGACCCCATGGCCATCATCGAGGACATCCTGACAGGGGTAAAACAGGAAGACGGGGAATATATTGTTATCGAAGACCGGCGCGCGGCCATCAGATATGCTATGGACATTGGGAAAAAAGATGATATAATTATTCTGGCAGGAAAGGGTCATGAGACCTATCAGGACATCGGCGGCGTAAAGCGCCACTTGGATGAACGGGAAGAGGTTGCCGCCCACCTGCGGGAAAAAGAGGAAACGGCATGGGAAAATTAACGCTCAGACAGGCCGCCGAGTGGTGCGGCGGTGTGGTGGAAGAAAAATACGCGGACGTCGAATTTTTAGGCGCGGCCAATGACACCCGGGTCATGCAGCCGGGGCAGCTGTTTATCGCGCTTCAGGGCGCGCGGGACGGCCACGACTTCATCAAAAAGGCTATGGACAGGGGCGCTGCGGCGGCTCTGTGCAGCCGCAAGGTGGGGGACTACCCCGCGATCTATGTGGACGACCCCCGCATTGCTTTGGGGAGAATCGCCCGGGAAGAACTGAAACGCATCGGCGCAAAGGTGGTGGCGGTCACCGGCTCCGTGGGCAAGAGCACCACGAAGGAAATGGTCGCTGCCGTGCTGGAACAGGCTTTCGTCACCAGTAAGACCCCGGCCAACCACAATAACGACATCGGAATGCCCATGGCGGTGCTTGCCATGCCGGAGAATACCGAGGTCGCGGTGCTGGAAATGGGCATGAACCATTTCGGCGAAATTGCCTACCTGTCCCAGATCGCAAGACCGGACGTGGCCGTTATCATTAACATCGGCACCGCCCACATTGAATTTCTGGGTACGCAGGAGGGAATTCGGCAGGCGAAAATGGAGATCGTGGAGGGCATGACCCCTCACGGGATGCTCCTGCTCAACGGCGACGATTTTCTCCTGCGGAATCTGGACAAGGAGCCGCAGCAGCGGGTTACATACTTCGGTTCCTCCGAAGGCTGTGCTGTCCGGGCGTTTGACGTCAATCAGGACGGCGACTATCTGCGCTTCCGGGTGGAGGCCGGGCGGCTGTCCTTCCCGGTGAAGATGCTGCTGGAAGGCGAGCACTACGTCAACGACGCCCTGGCGGCGGTGACGGTCGGCCTGAAGCTGGGGGTGCTGCCCGAAAAGATTCAGGCGGGGCTTTCCCAGTTCCGGAACATTTCCGGCCGTCAGGAGATCATCCAGGCCGGCGGCATGACCATCATCAAGGACTGTTACAACGCAGGCCCCGAATCCATGGCGGCGGCGCTGGCCGTCCTTGGAAAGAAGCAGGGGCGGCGGATCGCGGTGCTGGGTGACATGCTGGAACTGGGGGACTGCACCCAGGCGGAGCACTACCGGGTGGGCAGGATCGCCGCGGAGAAAGCGGATTTTGTCTTTGCCTACGGCCCCAATTCCGGGCGCATTATCAGCGGAACCATCACCGGCGGCATGCCGGAGACCCGGGGAAGAGCCTTTACGAACCGGGAGGAGCTGGTCGCGGCGCTGAAACGCACGGCAAAGCCCGGCGACGTGCTGCTGTTCAAGGCCAGCCACGGTATCCATCTGGAACAGGTTATCGATGCGTTCTTAGGCGAAGAGAAGTAACGGAGGAAGAAGTCATGACAAGAATCTTGATTACGGCGGCGGCGGGCTGCATCCTGACCGGCGGCATTGGGTATCTGCTGCTGCCGGTGCTGCGGGCGCTGAAAGCCGGACAGTCCATTCGGGAGATCGGCCCCACATGGCACAACAGCAAGGCCGGCACCCCCATGATGGGCGGACTGATGTTCATTTTCGGGACAATTCTCTGCCTGGTGGGCAATTTCCCCGCCATGAGCGATGATTCCCCGTTTTATGTGCTGGCGCTTGCCCTGTGCTTCGGCCTCATCGGGTTTCTGGACGATTTTACCAAGGTCAAATTCCACCGGAATCTGGGCCTGACGACGCTCCAGAAGGCCATGCTGCAAATGGCGGTATCGGCGCTGTTCCTGTACGCCATGTACCGTTCCGGCTTTATGGATACCCATCTGTACATTCCCTTCGTGAATGTGAGCTTCCAGCTGCACCCCATCGTCTATATTTTCTTTGCCATGTTCGTCATGGTGGGGACGGACAACGCGGTGAACCTCACCGACGGTGTGGACGGCCTGTGTGCCAGCATCACCCTGCCTGTGATGATATTCTTTACCGCTGCGGCCGCCGCCATGGGCAAATACGATCTGGCACTGCTGCCCGCGGCTCTGGCGGGCGGACTGGTCGCATACCTCTTTTATAACTGGCATCCCGCTAAGGTCTTCATGGGAGACACCGGCTCGCTGTTCTTAGGCGGCGTGGTGTGCGCCATGGCCTTTGCCCTGGAAATGCCCCTGATTTTGATTCTGATCGGCTTCGTGTATGTCTGTGAAGCCATGTCCGATATTTTGCAGGTCTCCTATTTCAAGGCGACCCACGGCAAGCGCCTGTTCAAGATGGCGCCCATCCACCACCATTTTGAAATGTGCGGCTGGAAGGAAGAAAAAATCGTGCTGGTATTCGCCGGTGTGACGGCAGCCATGTGCGTGCTGGCCTGGTTCGGCATTTCCGGACTTGTTGGCTGATTAACTCCTGAAAGGAAGTATCTTATGGCGTCGGAGCGTAACCTCCATGCCAAAGAGAAACGCCGCCCGGGACTTTCCCGGACGGGGGAAAGCGTTGATTACCCCTTTTTGCTGCTGGTGCTTCTGCTGCTGACGGTGGGATTGGCTATGCTGTATTCGGCAAGCTACGCCCAGAGCGAATACGACACCAGCTACGAAATTTCCACAAAATATCTCCAGAAACAGGCGGTTTGCGCCGCGATCGGTCTTGCCGCCATGTTCTTTTTCAGCCGGATACCCACGGGCGTCTGGTACCGGTTCGCATGGCCGCTGTACGGCGTGAGCATCGCGCTGCTGCTGAGCGTCCTTGTCATCGGCGAGGAGGTCAACGGCGCGCGGCGCTGGATCAATCTGGCGGGCATTCAGTTTCAGCCCTCCGAGATCGCGAAATTTACCATGATCCTGTTGTTCGCCCGGCTGACCCGGCTGTACGGGCAGGACGCGAAAACCTTCCGCCACGGCGTTCTGGGCTTCGGTCTGGCGCTGATGGGGATTCTGGTCCCGCTGGCGCTGGAAAAGCACCTGTCGGCCATTATGCTCATGGGCATGGTGGCGGTGGTGATGATGTTCGTGGCGGGCACCCGAACCAGATGGCTTCTGGTCGGGGCGGGGGCTGCCGCCGTGTTCGTGGTCGTCTACATCAGCTTTATGGGCTACGCCGGCGACCGGGTCACCGCGTGGCTCCACCCGGAGCTTGACCCGGGAGACACCGGATACCAGATCTTGCAGTCGCTGTACGCCATCGGCTCCGGCGGCCTGTTCGGGCTGGGCTACGGCAAGTCCCGGCAGAAATATCTGTACCTGCCTTTTCAATATAATGACTATATCTTTGCGGTGATCTGCGAGGAGCTGGGACTGGTGGGGGCAATGGCAATCGTTGCGCTGTTTGCCGTCACCATCCTGCGGGGCTACTGGATCGCGCTGAACGCCCGTGACCGGTTTTCCACCGTCCTTGCGGCGGGACTGGTGACGCTGATCGCGGTGCAGACCATTCTGAACCTGTGCGTGGTCACAAACCTGCTTCCCTCCACCGGCATTGCGCTGCCGTTTTTTTCCTATGGCGGCACGGCGCTGGCGGTGAATCTGGGGGAAATGGGCATTGTTCTGGGCATTTCCAGAGGGCGAAACCGGAGAAAAATACAGGAGGCATGACCTATGAATCTGATTTTTACCTGCGGCGGCACGGCGGGACACATCAACCCGGCCATCGCGGTTGCCAATATGATGCGGGAACGCCACCCGGACTGCAATATCCTCTTTATCGGCGCAAAGGGGCACATGGAGGAAAAACTGGTGCCGCAGGCGGGGTATGACCTCAAATGTCTGGAAGGTTCCGGCCTCAGCCGGGGGAAGAACCTTGCCGCAGTGAAAAAGAACCTCCACGCAGTGAAATGCGTGCGGGAGGGCGTGAAGGCGTGTAAGAAGATTTTCCGGGAATTCAAGCCCGACGTGGTCATCGGCACCGGCGGCTATGCCAGCTTTCCGGCGCTGTACGCCGCCCAGTCCATGGGCATTCCCACCTGCGTCCACGAGAGCAACGCCGTCCCCGGCGTCACCACCCGTCTGGCGGCGAACAAGGCCAGCCGGGTGCTGGTGGCCTTTGAGGAAAGCGTCCGCCACTACAAGCACCCGGAAAAGGTGGAGGTTGTGGGGATGCCTGTGCGCAGAGAGTTCATTTTCGACACCAAAGAGGGCGCGCGAAAGGAGCTGGGCTTGAGCGGCTTCGTGGTCGTCTCCGCTTTCGGCAGTCAGGGCGCGAAGGTTATGAACGAGACCATCGCGGACATGATGCCTCTGGAGCAGGCCGACGGTTTCCCCTTCCACCACATCCACGCCACTGGCAGCTTCGGCAAGGAGTGGATGCCCAAGCGGGTCATGGACAACGGCGTGGACTGGAAGAACTGTCCGGCGCTGGATATCCGGGAGTATATTTACGACATGCCCACTGTCATGGCGGCGGCGGATGTCATCATCGGCCGGGCGGGCAGCGCCACCTGCAATGAGATCGGCGCTTCCGGCACGCCCTGCATCCTCATCCCGTCGCCCAATGTGACGAACAACCATCAGGAAAAGAACGCCCGTGTGCTGGAAGCGGCGGGCGGCGCGGTGGTGGTGCTGGAAAAGGACTGCACGCCCGGGAAGCTGTATGAGCTGATCTGTTCGCTGCTGGCGGACGAAGACCGCCGCAGGGAAATGTCCCGGAAGCTGCACACGATGGTTCGGTTGGATTCCGCGGAACGGATATGTGATATTGTGGAGCAGCTGACCCAAAGCGAAAAATAACCCGCCTTACCCCAGGAGGAACACTATGGATACAACACAGGATAGCCGGGAAAACGGCGGAAAGCGCCGCCCGCAGACAGGCGGGCAGAATCGCGCTTCCCAGCGCCCCGGACAAAGCGCCCCGGAGCAGCGCCGCCGCCCGGCAGAGCAGAGCACTCAGGAGCGCCCCCGCCGTCCGGCAGAGCAGGGGACTCAGGAACGCCCGCGCCGCGCACCAGAGCAGAACGCCCCGGAACAGCGCCGCCGCGCAGCGGAACAGAGCACTCAGGAGCGGCCCCGTCGCGCACCAGAGCAAAGCGCACAGGAACGCCCCCGCCGCCCGGTAGAGCAAAGCACGCAGGAGCGTTCTCGCCGTGCAGCAGAACAAACCGCCCCAGAACAGCGCCGCCGTGCGCCAGAGCAGAGCGCACAGGAGCGCCCCCGCCGTGCGCCAGAGCAAAATGCCCAAGAGCGACCCCGCCGCCCGGCGGAACGGGACGCTCAGAGACGCCCCGCCCGGCAGGAAGAGCCTGACCGTCCGGACAAAAGGGAAGCCCAGCCCCGTCAGAGAGCCGGGGAAGAAGCCGCAGCACGTCAGCGTGCAAAGCACCCCGCCGATTCCCGGAGGGGCGCACCCCGCCGCAAGCCCGTGGACGATGATGTCCCCAACAGGAAGCGCGCCTACGGAAACAGCAAGCCCAAAAAGAAATCGGCGCTGACCATGTTTGCCGAGACGCTCATGAGCGCAAAGAACCGCCCGAAGAAGCGAACCTCCCGGCGAACTGAAAGCAGCCGCCCGAAAACGCCTACACCCGCCGTGATCTATACCCAGCCCCTGCCCTTCAACCGCGACCGGCTGATCGTCCAGCTGATAACGGTGACGGCGGTGGTTCTGGCCATCGTCATGGGACTGTCGGTGTTCTTCAGGGTGGAGACCATCACGGTCACCGGCGCGGATACCTACAGTGCGTGGGCAGTGCGGGAAGCCTCGGGCATTTCCGAGGGAGACAAGCTCCTGACCTTCAGCAAAATCCGCGCCGCCAGCCAGATTATGGCAAATTTGCCCTATGTCAAGGGCGTGCGGATTGGTATAAAATTGCCAGATACGGTCAATATTATGATCGAAGAAGAGAGTGTGGTCTATGCCATCAAGTCCAGCGACGGACAGTGGTGGATGATGGACTCCGACGGCAGGGTCGTGGAGCAGGCGAATAATGCCAAGGCGGCCACGGCCACGCAGGTTCTGGGCGTCACGCTGGAAGCCCCCACGGTCAACGAAAAGGGCGTCGCCACGGAGATGACCCCTAGTGAGACCAACGAACTGGGAGAGCTGATCCCGGTGACGACCACCGGTGCCCAGCGCCTGACTGCCGCGCTGCAGATCCTCAAGGCGCTGGAAAACAACGACATCGTGGGCGAAGCCGCCAGCGTGGACGTGACCAGCACCGAGGATATTATCCTCTGGTACGGCACCCGGTATCAGGTCAATCTGGGCGACACATCCCGCCTCGATTACAAGGTTGACTGCATGAACGACGCCATTTTGCAGATGAGCGACTACCAGAGCGGCGTTCTGGACATCAGCTTCACCATCTGGCCGAATCAGGTGGGCTATACGCCTTTCGCATGATGTTATTATTTTGTAAATAATTTGCCGAAATGCCAGATTTTCTATTGACCAAATCGGGTTTTCGGGATAGAATGGGAAAGTACAGATGCAAAATTCAGGCAGCAGCGGCTCCGCCGTGTCTGCGAAAGATACATAGGAGGAAGAGATTATGTCCGAAACTATACAGGATCGCGTTGTGAAAATCAAGGTGATCGGTGTCGGCGGCGCCGGCAACAATGTTATCAACCGTATGATCGATGCCGGTGTAGGCGGCGTGGACTTCGTCGTGGTCAACACCGATAAGCAGGATCTGAATAAATCCGTCTGCAAGAACAAGATCCAGATCGGCGAGAAGCTGACCGGCGGCATGGGCGCAGGCTCCAAGCCCGAGATTGGCAAGAAGTCCGCCGAGGAGTCCCGGGCTGCCATCTCCAAGGCACTGGAAGGCACGGACATGGTCTTTATCACCGCCGGTATGGGCGGCGGCACCGGCACCGGCGCGGCTCCCATCGTGGCTGATCTGGCTCACGAGGCCGGTATCCTCACGGTTGGCGTTGTCACCAAACCCTTCAAGTTCGAGGGCGCGAACCGGATGCGTCAGGCTGAGCAGGGCATCACCGATCTCAGCGGCAAGGTCGATTCTCTGATCATCATTCCCAACGATCGTCTGAAATACGTCACCGACCAGAAGATCACCTTCGCCAACGCCTTCGGCATCGCCGACGACGTGCTGAAGCAGGCCGTGACCTCCATTTCCGAGCTGGTGGGCTTCTGCAAGAACGTCATCATCAATCTGGACTTTGCCGACGTGTCCGCCGTCATGAAGAACGCCGGACGCGCCCATATGGGCGTCGGCACCGCTTCCGGCAGGGAGAAGGCCGAGCAGGCCGCGACAGCCGCCGTTTCCAGCCCGCTGTTGGAGACCTCCATCAACGGCGCTACCGGCGTGCTGGTGAACGTCACCGGCTCCAACGAGATGACGCTGGACGACGTGGAGACCGCTGCCGGGATCGTGCAGGAAGCTGCCAACCCCGACGCCAACATCATCTTCGGCGCCACCATTTCCGACGAATTTCAGGATGAAATGCGCGTGACCGTAATCGCCACCGGCTTCGAGATGAAGCCCGAGAGCTTCGCCCCCGCCGCCGGTGCGGACAAGACTGCCCGCCCCAGCAAGCCCAGCTTTGTCCCCGACGACATTGATACCCCCGTGGCCGCTTCCAAGCAGCCCACCAAGCCGGCGGACATGAGCGACATCGACGAGATTTTCAGCATTTTCAAGCGCTGATAAAATTGGGATAATGTACCGCATCCCGTCCCTTTCGGGACGGGATGTTTGCTGTAGCGGGGAGGAAAGCTATGGGTGCCTATGAAGCGCTGGCGGCCAGCTACGACCGCCTGACCAACGACGTGGACTACGGGGCGATTGTGGCCTTTTATGAGGAAATTCTGAAAAAAGAGGGGTTAAAGCCCCGGACGGCGGTCGATCTTGCCTGCGGCACCGGCTCGGTGTCGGCGATCCTTGCCGGGAAGGGGCTTTCCGTCATCGGCGTGGACATGTCCGAGGAAATGCTCACCGCCGCCCAGCAGAAATGCGCAGACCTCCAAAACCCGCCCCGGTTTGTCCGTCAGAGTCTGCAAAGGCTGTGCCTTCCCAGAGGCGTTGACCTCGCCGTCTGCGCGCTGGACAGCCTCGACTATATCACGAATCCGGGGGACTGCAAAGAGGCCATCCGGCGGGTCTGGAAGGCGCTGAACCCCGGCGGGATATTCATTTTTGACGTGAACACCCCGGAAAAGCTCCGCGCCATGGACGGGCAGGTGTTTCTGGACGAGGACGACGACGTTTACTGTGTCTGGCGGGGTGAATTTGACGAAGAAAGCAATATCTGCTCCTACGGCATGGATTTGTTCCAGCGCCGGGGGGAAACGTGGGTTCGTTCTTTTGAAGAACACAGGGAGTACGCTTACTCTCAGGAGCAGCTGACGGCCTACCTGAAAGCGGCGGGCTTCACCCACATCGCGGTCTACGCCGACCGCCGCTTTGAAGCGCCTGGGGCAGGGGAGCAGAGGGTATATTTTAAGGCAAGAAAGGGAAAAATAAAATGAAGGATTACTTAGTCCGGGGCATGAGCATGGACGGCTTTGTGAAGGCCGTGGCCATCCGCTCCACGGAGCTTGTGCGCCGGGGAGCCCAGATTCAGAAAACGTCGCCCAACGCCACTGCGGCCTTTGGACGCTGCCTGACGGCGGCTTCCATGATGGGCAACATGCAGAAGGTGGAGGACGGCTCCATGACGCTGCAGGTGCGGGGCGGCGGCCCCATCGGCACCATCACCGTGGTGTCCGATTCCGTGGGCAATGTCCGGGGCTGCGTCACCGAGCCGCGGGTGCCGCTGGTGGAAAAATATCCGGGAAAGCTGGACGTGGGCGCGACCGTGGGCACCGACGGCACGCTGACGGTCATCCGCGATCTGCAAATGAAGGAGCCGTATATCGGCTCGACCCAGCTGGTCTCCGGCGAGATCGGGGACGACGTGACCGCCTATTTCGCCCAAAGCGAGCAGACGCCCACGGCCTGCGCCCTTGGCGTGCTGGTTGACCGCGACCAGAGCGTAAAGGTGGCAGGTGGTTATCTGCTGCAGCTGCTGCCCGGCGCACCGGACGAAGTGATCGACACGCTGGAAAAGGGCATTTCCCGGGCTGTGGCGGTGACGCCCATGCTGGAAGCAGGCATGACCCCGGAGGACATTCTGGGGCAGGTCTGCGGAAGTCTCGGCGTGGCGTTTCTGGAAACCACCGAGGTGACGTACAAGTGCTACTGCACCCGTGAGCGGGTGGAGCGCGCCCTGATAAGCCTTGGCAGGAAGGAATTGGAGGAGATCCGGCAGGAGGGCAAGGTCTTTTCGGAGGAGTACACCCCCGATGGCATTCTGGCAGATGCCCTGGTGCATATCCGGGTGCTGCACAAGGTGGCCCCCTATCAGATCTCCTGACCCCATGGATACAGAAAAGGCGTATGGAACAATTCCATACGCCTTTTTTATTGCGGTATTCCGTTTTATTCCGGCAGGATCACCTTGTTGATGCGGCGCTGGCTGCGTCCGGAAGGGATCATATCGGTGAGATAGGGCAGAAAGCCCAGCAGCAGCGGGATATAGGTTGTCACAAAGGCCAGCAGTGCCAGCAGAGCCGGGACTTTTTTCCGACCGGCGGGGACAGTCATGCCCACCAGCAGTCCCATGCTGAATACACAGATTTTCAGCAGGGCGAAATCCTGCCAACGGCTGTTTGCGGCATAGCGGTCAGCGCATTCAAACAATTTTCTCATAGTGGTGTCCCCTTTCATCATATCCTGTTTTAATCCTACCATATCCCACAAATTTCATCAAGCATCTGGGACGAAAATTCAAAGAACCGTAAAAAACAAAGCGGTCTTTCCAGTATGGGCGGCTCCGGTCCCCGCTATGCAAAAAATCCCCGGCCGGACAGCTGCCGGACCGGAGATTTTCAGAATACAAGGGCTCAGCCCCGTGCCAGCTTGACACGGATCTTGGTGGAACCGTATTCCACCACCAGCACCAGCACGATCAGCCCCGCCAGGATCGCGCCGGCTTCGTTCCAGCGGTAGGCGTTCATGGCAAAGATCAGCGGCGCGCCATAGCCGCCTGCACCCACCAGACCCAGGACAGTGGCATCCCGGAGGTTGATGTCAAAGCGGTAGATGGCAGTGGATGCAAAATTGGGAATGAGCTGGGGCAGAATGCCGTACCGGATCTTCTGGAAGGTGGTACAGCCTGCGGCGTCCAGCGATTCGAGGATCTTGACATCCAGGTCCTCAATGGCCTCGATATACATCTTGGACACCATGCCGATGGAGGAGAGCGCCATGGTCATCAGACCGGCAAAGGCGCCCATACCGGTGACCCGGACAAACATCAGGCCATAGACCAGCGACGGCACAGTACGGATGGCCATGATTGCCATGCGTCCCACAAAGGCGATGGGCTTGGGCACCAGGTTGGAGGCGGTGAGGAACGAGAGCGGGATCGCCAGCACAGCGCCCACCACAGTGCCCAGGAAGGCGATACAGATGGTCTCCAGCATGAGATAGGGTACGCCCTCGGTGGTGAAGTTGAAGAGCAGGCTGAGATCCGGGTGCAGAATGCCCGAGATGATGCTCGCGGCGATCTGACCGCCGCCCGACGCGCCGGTATAATCCACGGCGGCAGTGGCGGACCAGGCCATCAGTGCCACCAGTACAGCGCCCAGAGCCAGACGGCTCCAGAGGGTCCGGGGACGGTTCTCATAGGCGGAAAGGATTTTATTTTCCATGATGCGGCACCTCCCTCAGACCAGTTTCCGGCGGAAGTACCGGCTGATGGTTTCGATGATGAATACCGTGACAAACAGCATGATGAGGATCATACCGGCGCCGCTGTAATCCCGCCAGCCCAGGCGCTCGTTGAGCACCAGGCCCAGACCGCCGGCGCCCACATAACCCAGGATGGAGGCGTAGCGCACATTGCCCTCAAAGCAGAAGAGGGTATTGGAGATATAGGACGGCAGCACCTGGGGCACAATGGCACATACAAAGGCACGGGGCTTGGAAGCGCCCATGGCTTCGGCGGCTTCAAAGGCGCCCATATCCACCGTTTCGATCTCCTCATAGAGGATCTTGCCCATATAGGCGAAGGTGAACGCGGCAATGGCAGTGGTACCAGCCAGGGTGCCCAGGCCAAAGACATAGGTGGCAATGAGTGCCACAACCAGGGTGGGCAGGGTACGCACCAGGCTGAAGAGCAGCCGGGACAGGGAAACGACCACACGGCTCTTGATGATGTTGGTGGAGGCCAGCACCGCAAAGGGAATGGCAGCCACCGTGCCGATAAAGGAGCCGAGCAGCGACATCTTGATGGTATCAAAGAGCGGGCCCCAGACCTGGGAGGAATACTTCCAGTTGGGCGGGAACATATCGCCGAGAATGACAAAGAACTGTTCGCCGCGTTTGGCAAGGGTGGCGAAGTTGAAGCCGGTGACCTTGACCGACACCGCGCAGCAGATCAGCACCAGCACAATAATCAGCGGCATCCGGGAAACGGGCTGCTGCACTGTCTTGCCGTTTTCCAGGGTGATGGTCCTGGGCGGGAAGATCTTATCGTAAAGGGACATACATCACACCCCCGCTTCGAACTGACCGCCGTATACCTCAGCCAGTACCGCTTCATTGACTTCGGAAGCCGGACCGTCATAGACCACTTCACCGGCCTTGATGCCGATGACACGGTCGGCATACTGCAGCGCCAGATCCACATGGTGGATATTGATGAGCACCGAGATATTCATCTCCCGGTTGATGCGCCGGAAGTCGTCCATCACCTGCTTGGCGGTCACTGGGTCCAGGGAGGCCACCGGCTCGTCCGCCAGCAGGATGGAGGGGCTGCGCATCAAGGCCCGGGCGATGGCCACCCGCTGCTTCTGCCCGCCGGAGAGGTTCTTCACCGGCTCCTCCAGCTTGTCCGCCAGCC
>ERZ827528.998-NODE-998-length-31478-cov-25.521051_pt1 | contig 31478 bp, 30 predicted proteins | sample MGYA00519768_ERZ827528 | MGnify/ENA primary metagenome ERZ827528 (study PRJEB31778, sample SAMEA3449343) | human gut metagenome | biome: human gut; feature: human-associated habitat; material: faeces | place: United Kingdom | collected 2010/2012 ...
TGATCCTGATCGCCATGTATATGCCCATGTTCTCCCTCGGAGGAATCATGGGGTAATCCCTTTATTAACCAACTTAAACAAATTTATCATGAGAAAAACTTTATTACTGACCGTCGGATGCCTGTTGGGTATCTGGACTTTCTGCCCGGCGCAGGAGCAAACGGATGAAACGACAGTCGTACAAAAAGCTGCAGCCGCTACGGAAGAGTATTATTCCGGCAGCGACCGTTACACATCGTCGCCCCAGACATGGAGCGAAATGAAATTCGGAGATGCTTCTCCGAATCTCTATACGGGAACCGTTTCGGTTTCGGTCCCCGTATATACTTATGAGGATCCTGATTTTACGATTCCCGTATCGTTGAGTTACGGGTCGAACGGGTACACTCCCAACGTACCGGCTAATTATGTGGGCTTGGGTTGGAGCCTCCATGCCGGCGGACAAATCGTGCAGGAAGTGCGCGGTATCTCGGATTTTGGAAGTACTCTTTATATTTCCGGTTATTCTTTTTTCGAGGAGAAAGATTTTGCGGGAAAAACCGTCGAATTGAACGTGAACGATATCCGTAAAAATGCCTATATGTATCGATTTTTCAAAGGGCCTAAATCGACAGAAACAGAACCGGATATTTTCTCGTTCAATTTTATGGGGCACAGCGGAAAATTCATGTTCGCCGGGCAAAAGATCTATGTTTTCGATACGAACCATCCGCAGGGAGAATATTCGGTGAAAATTGAAGAGATGCCTTTTGTTTCGGAACCATACTATTCGCGGATCATTACAATTACGACAGGAGACGGATACCGGTATATTTTCGCCCCGTTACAGGAAGCTGAACTTTCGATGATTGCGCCGCACTTACAGGCGGATCTTAAAGACTGGAAGTCACTTACCTTCGAACCACAAAATCCGACGCAAAGCTGGTTTTTGATTCGTATCGTCGCACCGAATCAGCGAACCGTTTCTTTCGAATATGAAAAATCAAACCAGAGTATCAACCAATATCAAGATACATTGAGAATTACATATTCGAAAAATCCCATTGCCCATGTTCCGGAACAGGAATATAAATCAAGACTGGTGAATCCTGTTTTGCAATTGAAAAATATCAATGTAGATAATAAGGTCGATATCGATCTTATTTACAGCACGAGACCTTCTGAATATAGCGGATCGAGTGTCCCTCCAAAATTAGATACGGTACGGGTAACCAGAAAATCGAATGCAGGAGCGGGGAAAATACTCAAAGAATGTATTTTGAAATACGATTATTCACCACAACTGAATAACGATTGCAGTCGTGTTATGTTTTTGAGTTCCGTAAGCATACCGGGGACGGGTACTTACCGAATGGAATACTATCATATCGATAAGGGATTTCCCGGACACGATTTGTCCAATGTCGATCACTGGGGATATTATAATGCGGGTGGCGCCAGTCCGGATATCACCCTCGATAGCCTTTACTTTACGAATCTCGACTGGACAGCCGTAACCGGACGCAAACCTGACAGCAGTTATGCCATACGAGGAATGTTATCCAAAATAATCTATCCGACGGGCGGTTATACGACTTTCGTTTACGAACCGCATACATACAAGGACATCGTAAGCAGGGATCGCACCAATGTTGCCCTTCCTTCCTTGAAAATCGGAACGAAGGAGGTCAAGGCTGGCGGTTTGCGAATTAAAAAGATCACGAACTATGCCTCTGCGACGGATTCGATCAGTAAGACTTATCGCTATCAGACATCGGAGGGTGTATGTTCCGGAAATTTATTGGTTCAGCCTTACTACTATTTTCATCTGGAAGAGTATGAAAAAGGAACGGACAAATTGTTGCGAAATATACACTATTGGCTACCTAACAGTACCAGCGTAGGTGCGGAGCAGCCGCATGTCGAGTATGAAAGTGTCGCTGAAATATATGACGACGGTTCTTATACGGTCTATGATTTTGCCAATTATCACGATACTCCCGACCAATTCGGTGGCAATCCCGACATACTGTTGAACCCCGATGTATATGGATCTCCGTATGCATGGGCAAATAATTTCCTGACCCAGCCGGATTACGAACCTCCGTTCAGGGGAACATTGCTTGCTACATCGTATTACAATAGCGATAACAAGCTGCAAAAAAAGGTTACATTCTCATACGACAGGTCTAAAAACCGGAAGTTCGTCGAAAGTGTGAAATATGCGGCCTCCTATTTTTACGTTCAGCGCTCGTATCTTGAAACATATCCGCTCATGCGTGTAACGACTACGGACTATATGTCCGATACCAATACTGTCATGACCCGGGAAAAATCTTATACCTACAATGATTTGAGGCAGACGATCTGCACACGTAGTCAGGAAAGCGACGGATCTGAATCGAGGATTTATGTTACCTATGTTTCGGATCTCAGTGCTGCCGAAAAAACTGCATTGCCGGGGCAGTCGGTCATATATGATATGATGCGGGACAGTAATGTACTGAACAAACCCATTTATGTAAAGAGATCCAAAACAATACCTCTGCCGGATCGTCCGGGAGCTACAGGCGAACAATTGGTCGGGGCTGAGAAATTCGAATATACCGCTGCCAACGGGATGATTCTGCTTAAATCGCAGGCCAAGGCTAAGATTGCATCAATAACAGGGATGAGCCAACCTTTGACATACTATAACTTCGCTACTTATGACAGATACGATTCCAAAGGCCGTCTTCTGCAAAAAGCGGATCGTTCCGGGTTGCAAACGTGTTATGTCTGGGGGTATGAAGGCTTATATCCCATTGCGGAGGTCGTAGGAACGGATTATTCCGCCATACAGGAGATTACCAACCGGGTCGAACCTTTGTCCACCAATTTTACTTCGGCGCAGGAAGCGAGCCTTCGGCAGCTCGATGGTGTGTTCGTAACGACGTTTGTATATGATCCGTATGTGGGGGTTACGAAGGTTACGGATCCGTCGGGTAGGCAGAAAAGTTTTAGTTATGATAGTTACGGAAGACTTTCCGGAGAGTTTAAGGACGGAGGGGCCCGTGTTCGCAGATATTCTTATTCTATTATCAATGAATAAATTCCGAATAGCCATGAAAAAATTACTGTTTATAATAATAGCGATTTTCAGTTTGCACTGTCCCGGATATTCGATGTATACTCAAGCTGGGATTTTTACCGATGGAGCGGATTTGCTAGGGAAAGCCTGTGAAGAAGGCGGTTCGGAGCAGCAAGGTCCGTCCAATATGTCCATCGTTCCGGAAAGAACCGAAACGGAACCCTCGTCTTTGTCTGAAACGGAGGCAAAAGCGGTAACAAAGAGCAACTATACGGCTACAACGGTCTATAACTCGGGCGGATTGGTCGGATACCACGAGAAGCAGTTTTTGGACGGTTTGGGAAATCCTTCGGAAAAGGTGTATGTGCGTTATACACCGAATAAGAAAGACCTCTATTCTTTACAGGAGTACGACGCTAAAAACCGTGTCGATAAGAGCTGGCTTTCGTTGCCATCCTCCGGCGACCTGGGTGAATATATACCCGTGGACGAACTTCGGAACTTAACTTGCGAATATTACGGTGATACGGCGCCTTATTCGAAAACGACTTACTTTAACGATCCTCTCAACCGCCCTCGGGCACAGGCATTGCCCGGAGAAGCCCTGCAATCGTTGGGTAAGGCGACAGAATTCGAATACAGACTCAACTGGCAGGACGAAGTGCTCCGAATGACCGTCCGGCAGAGCGGGGAAAACTTCGTATTGGACGCTTCGGACTTTTATCCCGCCGGGACATTGACCGTAATAGGAGCTACCGATGCCGACGGAAGGGTCACGTACGTTTATACCGATAAGTCGGAACGGGTCGTTCTCACGACAGCGGCCAATGCAAGGACTTACTATGGGTATGATGCTCAAGGTCGTTTGGTCATTGTCGTAACACCCGAAGGCAGCCGCTTGTTATCCCCGCAATACCGATCGGAGTTACGTCAGGCAGCAGCGTCGGCAACGACCGATACGGACAGTCTTTTCCGGTTTGTTCGTCTTTCTCCGACAACCGACCATGAGATTGCGGCGACCGATACCGCTGCGATCGAGGGACTTGTCCCCGCAGCACTCGGAATCGACGATCTCGATCCCGAAAATATATCGTTCGACTCTCCCTTTGTCAAGGCCTATTGTTTCACGTATCGTTATGACGGTTACGGAGATCTTGTCGCCCGTCGCTTTCCCGGCGGTGTGCTCGAAGAGATGGAGTACAATGAAAAGAGGTTGCTGAGAACACGGTTCCGGGGTAAGAAAGATGCTTCGGGAACCATCGAATATGCAGATCGTTACCGATACGACGCACTGAATCGCCTGGTTGCCGTATCCAGGGCATATTATGCTGTATCGGGCAGCTCTCGGATTGAAGTACCTTCAACCCCTGTGACGATGGTCAGCTATTATTACGATAGTTATTCGAATGTTCCGTCGGAACTCGCCTACCGGAATGACCTGAATAGCGGGTTGGTCGGTGTTTCGATCGACTATACCAGGCTTCGAGGACTCAAGTCTTACGAAAAGGTGCAGGTACTCGATCACAAAGATCATGCGGCAGGATACGTCGAACGGGCGTTTTACTACAATATGGAGGGACGTTTGCAACAGATTGTCGAGAAGAATCCTCTCGGAGGCATCGGCTATTTCTCTTATGCCTACGATTTTCAAGGTAACGAGGTTTTTCGCCGTGAGAGGATTAAACCCCAAAGCGGTTCAACGGAGGATGTGCTTACCGTCCTTACCACTTACGACCATGCCGGGCGTGTTGTGAAGGAAGAAACTACGTTCAACGATTCGAAACCGGTCGTGGTAAATTTCGAATACGACGAATTGGGGCGGCTCGTGGGAAAAGATGCGAACAGCATAACTTCGAGCTATGCATATAATCTGCAAGGCTGGTTGACCCGATCGTCCGGTCACTATTACAGTTCCCAGCTCAAATACTACGATGGTTCCAACCCTTCCTATACGGGCAATATTTCTGAATGGAAATGGGGAAATCGGTCGTATCGTTTCGAGTATGACAATCTCGGGCGCATCTCCGATGCTCATTATTATGAAGGGAATACTCTGAGTGACGATTACTCCGAGAAAGACATCTCCTACGACCTGAACGGCAATATCCGCTCGCTTACCCGTTACGATGCGGGAGTTCCGGAAACACTCGATTATACATATACGAACGGGATCTTAAAGGCTATTGGCAATAAAAGTATCGTGTACGATGGTTGCGGAAATATTACATTTAATGGTCGAAATAATTTGGAGATCGACTATAATTTTCTTAACTTGCCAATGCGAATCCATTCGACCGACGGCCAATCGGTAGTGAATTACCGGTATCTCGCCGACGGTAGTAAGTTCTCGGCAACGGACGATACGGGCGAAGGTCTGATTTACATTGGCTCTTTGGTATATAGATTTCGGAACGGAGCGTATGAATTGGATCACGCCGCATTCAGCCAGGGCTTCTTCCGGAAAAATCATCTTATAGAAAATCACGAATACGTTCCGGTCTATTATGTTTGCGATCATTTGGGCAGCCCTCGTTCGTTGATCGACCATACGGGCGAACTGATGGTTCTGCGCAACTATTATCCTTTCGGCAAGACGTGGCGCCGACCGACGGAACCGGTTTACTACGATTACTATCATTTCAACGGCAAGGAACAGCAGACGGTCGGCGATGCGGGTTTGTTGGATTACGGAGCTCGGTTCTATGATCCGGATATAGCGCGTTGGCTGACGCTGGATCCGTTGGCGGATAATCATTACAATACTGATCCTTTTGTATTTTGTGCAAATAATCCTATCAAATTTATTGATCCTAATGGCCTTGATTGGGTGCGTAATAATAAAACAGGTGAAATAACTAATAGGGAAAGCGTTACTTCATATAAAAATACTCCCCGTGGGTATACATACATAGGAAGAAAAATGGCAGATTTAATGAGATATTTAGGTCTTCCGACTGGTGAAATAGATCCACAACAACAAACTGAATGGGGAGCCCAAATCGATGGTAATTCAGGAGGTCCGGGAGGTGCTTTTATAGGCGCTAGTTTCATATTATCTGGTTATTTGACAATAGAACCGCTAATTTCAATTATTAATTTTGATACTGGCAATAATGAAGGAGGATTACGGTTTGATGGAGTGTCAATAGAGGGGACATTGGTTCAAATGGCTTATAGTGCTAATGCAGATTTGAAAACACAATATCTGGGAGTTTTATCGGTTGTATATGGAGATCAGACTTATTATGCAACTCTTAGGCCCATAACAGGATGTTATATTAAAGCCGAAAATGCATTTGTACAAACGGCTCGGATGACTTTCCCTGCATCTATGCTAAGAGATCTTTCTAATCATTTCAGCATAGCTCGTATAATGGCAGGGAATACTAATGCTAATTTCTTTTGGTCGCCATTTCCTGTAGATATGAAATGGCAATTATTAACATATCCCATAATTTATCAAGGAAAATGAAACTAATATTATTGATTTTAGTGTCGATGACAATGGTATGTTGCAATCGGCCAAACAAGAGTGTCGAAGAATGTAAGAGTATCGAAGAATACAAAAAAGAATATGCAGATTATATCTTGCGTTATCAAATAGAACCATTATATATAAATGGTCAATTAGTGGGTAATGAAAGTCTGTTGGATTCGGCTTTATACATTGCAAACGCGGGGATCGATAAGTATCAAGACGATTATTTCAAATTCGGCAAAATTTCAGTGCTGATTTTGAAACAGCAATATGAAGACGCTGCTAAATATGTCAAGTCGGCAGATATGAAATTTTTTAACGAATGTCCTTTTTGGCGCAATAGTTCGTACTACAAATTTATGGCCGTACAAGCACAAGTGGATAATCAGCCGAAACGGATGCGTCGCTATTTGAATAAGGGTATTGATGAAGTTCAGGCCTATTTAACACAGCATGAATCTGAAATTGATACGTTTTTGAAAGAAAAAACAGGCTATATGGCGGTACAAGGCCCTTATTCTCTAGCTTTGTCACATTACTATTTTTTATTTACTCGTCTTTATGGGTATGAAAAAGCGAAAGCTGAAATTGACGCATTGGGAAAAAAGTATGAAAATGCAAATGAGTTATGGAGTTTTATAAATCAGTATATGCAGACGCCTAATGAAAAACTTCCCGTAATATAATTTCTAATCATTGTTTTCACAAGGCATAATATATTTGAAAATCAGAATAAAAAGTATAATTCTTATATGCCTATGAACAAAAGAACGAGCGCTTACTGCGAGCTTTGGACAAAGAAATGATGGCAGGAATCAACGAATATCCGTTGGAATATCGTCGTGTGATCTATAAGCGTATCGAGGCAGCGACCGGAGAAAGTGCCGAAAAAATCAAGAAGGTTTATTTCAAGAAGTTGGAAAAGATTCTCGAACGCGGGGTAATAAAGGACAGAGAAGAATATGAGTTGGTGCATAGTCGCATCGACGAATTGGTCCATAATACACCAGAAGACGACCCAGCCCGAAAAGACCTCCCGGAGTTGGAACGGATCTTTATGAATTATGCCATTGGAGAATAGCCAAATCGAATCGCCCGTAATAATACGGGCGATTTTTTACATCGATATGATTATATTTTGGTTTTTTATATTTGTTTCTATATAAAAAATCTCATTAGGAATTTGATTCATTCTATATTTTTAATTTGAACAGGGGGTCTAATAATTTAGACATCCTAATTTTGTTTTTTGTTAATTAAAACAGTGGTCATTGTAAAGCTATATCCTTTTAATTCTGCTGGGAAGAGTCTAAACGGCTATTTCAATTTCGAAATATTGTCTTAATGATGTTTTTCTCTTACTGATTCACGTTGGAACGATTTTCACTTTGTCAATAGCGTCCTCTTTCGGTTGCCGTCGGAAAAGATAGGTACCCGTCCGCGCCTGCGGCGCTCGCTCTCTCCGCGGCGGAAAAATCATCCTCGCGCGGGCTTCGGTATTTTTCCGTCGCTTCGTTCGCACGGTGCACCAGTATTCTTTCCGAGGCAACCGATCCGTTCGGGATCGCCCCTCGAAGAATTATCGATTATCGTATCCGATGCAAATAGACTTTGCATCGCATCAACACGTGAGACACACGGTAAAAACTGTCCAATCATTATGACGAAGACGAAGAAGTCCGCTTCTCGGAAATCCTCTCTCCCTGCACCGGAGACGACCACTGCTGCTTCCGCAGCACCGCTCTCGGAACAAAGTTCGACAACCTCCGCTGCCGCATCCGAAGCCGTCGCGTCCGCTTCGGAGGGCACTCCTGCCGCTACGCCGATCGTCCTTCTGGAGCTGAATCGGATCGTTTGCAGCACCTATAACCCTCGCCGCAATCTGAATGAGTCGTCGCTGGATGAACTCACCCTGAGCATGCAGCAGACGGGCCAGCTGCAACCGATCTGCGTACGCGGCAGCGGCGAGCACTACGAAATCGTTTACGGGGAGCGCCGCTACCGGGCCGCGCAGCGTGCGGGCTTCACACACATCAAGGCCCTTGTCTATGAACATCTCACGGACGAGGATGCGGAGGACATGGCCATCACGGAGAACCTCCAGCGCGAGGACGTAGCGCCTCTCGAAGAGGCTGCGGCGTTCCTTCGAGCGCTCAAAACGGGCCGTCATACGGTCTCGACGCTCGTCGATAAGTTCGGCAAGAGCGAGCGTTACATCCGTTCACACCTGAAGTTCAACGACCTTATCGAGCCGCTTGCGAACCTGCTCGAACGCGAGGAGATCATCGAAAGCATGGCCATCGAGCTGGCCAAATACCCTTCGGAGGTTCAGCAGTGCGTCTTCGAGGAGCATTTCGCAAACGACGGTCACAACTCGTGGAAGAACACGTCACCGCGTCAGGTGGGCCAATACCTTCACGACCGCTACATGACCAAGCTGAACACCTATAAATTCGACAAGACGGAGTGCTCGACATGTGCCGAGAATACGGCCAATAACATTCTCTTTTCGGACCTTGCCGAAGGGTGTGCGGGCTGCGAAAACCGGGCCTGCATGATCCGCAAGAACGACGAATTTTTAGTTGAGAAAGCGATCCGTATGCAGCGGAACGACCCTCGCACGCTGCTTGCCGTAGAGGTGGGGCACTATTCGGATGCCGTTCTCGAACGCCTCACATCCCAAGGTTATACGGTCGAGGTCATCGACACCTACAGCATGTGGGAGCCGGACGTTCCCGTGCTTCCTGACGTCGAGGTCCCCCAAGAGTCGGATTACGAGGACCGGGATGAGTATTTAGAGGCTCTGGCGGAGTACGAATCCGAGGTTTCGGAGTACCGTGAGAATATGAAGAAGCTGGATGCGGAGATCGACGCGGGCCGAGTGCGTAAATATGCCCTTATCGGTATGCTGGACGTCGATCTGTTCTACGAGGAGGTTCCGGAGCAGATCGAGGAGACGTCCGACGACAAGGGCGTCACAGTCTATACGTCGATCGCTCCGCGTCCCATTGTCGAGGAGCTTGAGAGCCGCATCGTTATGGCACATCGCTCATGCTATACGCAGATGACGACGGACCTGAAACGAGTACTTCGGGAAACGGAGATTTCTTCCTCCGCTCTTGCGGCTTCCGAGAGCCGGCTGTACGGCTATTCGCTGCTACGCCTGCTTCCGTCGAGCTACGCCGAGAAACTGGGTTTGGAACGCGAAGCCTTGCAGGATGTGCAACAGATCGGCGATTTTCTCGATCATCTGGACGGGGATCGCATGAATATGCTGATGCGGTCGGTGATCTTCGACTGCATGGACCATATCGAAGAGTTCCGGCAGACGGATGAAACGTTCGAGCTTCAACTGCTGCGTCAGTTCGCCCTGCAACAGGACAAGGAGACGAGCGAGCGCGTGATCGCGGAGCATCTGGATCGCCTGGAGAAGACGCAATCCAGACTCGAAGAGCAGCTTCACGCTTTGGAGCAGCGCAAGGCGCAGGAGTTGGCCGCCGAGGTGGAAGCCTTCGATCCGGTGGTTCCCGAGGATCCTGACATCCCGCAGGAGAACCCTGCGGAGGGTGTTCCGGAGCCCGAAGGAGAGCCGTTAGACCCGGATCTGTGGCCGGAAGCGTCAGCATCGCTTGCGGCATAACAGTTATAAATAATGTCGATACCGGGAGGAGCGGATAACCGCTCCTCCCGGCTTTTTATTCCCTAACCAAAACCAACACCATTATGACAAAACCGAGCGAACATTTCCGGGATACGATCCGGGAATATCTGGAGCAGCGTGCAGGCGCGGATGCGCTTTTCGCGGCCTCCTGTGCCAAAGAGCATAAAAACCTCGACGACTGCATCACCTTTATTCTGAACTATGTCCAGCAGAGCGGCTGCAACGGCTTCACGGACGCGGAGATCTATTCGCTGGCCGTGCATTACTACGATGAGGACGACATCGACGTAGGCAAGCCGCTCGATTGCCGCGTCGTCGTGAACCATACGATCGTTCTGACCGAGGAGGAGCAGCGCGAGGCGCACGAGCAGGCGCTTCGCAAAGCCACCGAAGAAGCCTATGCGAAGATAACGCACAAGAGTAAATCCCAACCTGCGTCGAATGCCGCAAACGCTGCGAATCAACAAAGTCTTTTCTGAGCCATGAAGCCGAGAACGAAACTGCAACGGCGCATCGTGGCGGCGAGCGGCCGCCTGCCGGAGATCACACCCGCACAGCTGCATTGGGGCTATGCCCATCTTCTGCCACATGAAGCGTTCCGCACCAAGAGGGGAAAAATCACCTGCACCGAATGTCGGCATACGTGGCAGGGAGATCAGCAAATCGACCGTGCCGTCTGCCCGCATTGCGGCGTGCGACTTACGGTCGTAACCACCCGTCGGCGCACGTCCTGGAATAAGGCTTATCTCTCTGTGGTCACGACAAGAGAGGGCTTGCAGGTCATACGCTACTTCCTTCTCGAACGGCGGGTGCGGGACGGCCACCCCGCACGCTACGAATGCTGCGAGGTCATGCAGCGCTGGATCGCACCCGACGGAAAATACGCTACCGTAGCACGCCTGCGCAATACGTCCTGTTATTCCTACGATGTGTGGCGCTGCGCTACACCGCTGGCGCTGCGGAAGGAATATTGGCTTTACAACCGCATGTCCGTCGAACGGAGTTATCCTCGCCGCCGCCTTATTCCCGAATTGCGAAGGACGGGTCTTCGCTACGACCTTTGTGCGGAGGATCCTGTCGGTATCTTCCGCTATACCCTCAGTCAGCACCACGCGGAAACGCTGCTTAAAATCGGGCGCTACGACTTGTTCCGCTACTTCTGCCGAGCGGGCGGGCGTCGGATCGAAGATTACTGGCCTTCGCTCCGCATCTGCCTACGCAACGGCTACCGCATCGATGATGCGGCTTCGTGGTGCGATTATATCGACATGCTGAGTCGATTGGGCAAGGACATACATAATGCGCACTACGTCTGTCCGTCGGATTTCCGGCAGGCGCACGACCGCTGCCATGCGCTTCTGGCCCGCATCGAGGCCGAGGAGCAGGCCGCACGCCGGCGTGCGGAATACCTCGAATACGAGAAACAGTACCAAAAGGCCAAGGGCAGGTACCTCGGCATCGCTTTTTCGGACGGAGAGATCGAAGTTCGGGTGCTGCAAAGCGTTCAGGAATTTATCGAGGAGGGCAAGGCTATGCACCACTGCGTCGAGCGGTATCACGACAAGAGCGATTCGCTCATCCTCTCGGCCCGCATCGCGGACCGGAGGGTGGAAACGGTGGAGGTTTCGCTGTCGCGGTTGCAGGTCGTGCAGTCGCGCGGGGCGTGCAATAGGAATACGGAGTATCATGACCGCATCGTCCGCCTCGTGAACGACAATATGTCTCTTGTCCGAGCCGCCCGCCATAAAAGAGATAAAGCTCCCCGTATTGCAACGCTTGGCCGCGCTGCATCGGACAGGCTGAAGGTTTCTGCATAAGATCATCTGGAAGAGACCGGTTATTCCTGAGTCGAATTCGAGATACATCCGGGAAAAAACGGCGCAACAGAGTTGCCGGTGCTGCTGAAAATCGCTATTTTTGCAAATATAACATCAATATGCAGCACTTATGACAAAAGCAGAGATCGTCAAGCAAATTGCCGGACAAACGGGTCTGGAGAGTAAAATGGTCGCAGGTGTCGTCGAGGCATTGTTGGAGCGGATTCGTGCAGCCCAGATAGGCGGACAGAACGTCTATTTCCGGGGTTTCGGCAGCTTCGTGCGCCGTGAGCGAGCCGCGAAGAAGGCCCGCGACATCTCGCGCAACACGACCGTCCTCGTGCCGGCGCATACCGTCCCGGCGTTCAAGCCTTCGAAGGCGTTCATCGAGTGTCTTAAAAAATAGTCGCTTCGGTATGAAACAATCGTCGCCGCAGGGGACTCGACTCCTGCGGCGACGATGTTGTGCGGTCGTTACTCTGCGAAACGGTTTCCGAGGTCCATCCGTTCGTGGAGGATTCTGACGATTAGAATGATCCGGTCGGATTCGATGCGGTAAAAGAGGATGTGCCGTCCGACTCTGAATCCATACAACCCCTCGGCGATCTGTTCGTAACGGCGTCCGATCGGGACGGTGCTTGCGGCGATCTTTCGACAGGTCGCCACAAGCAATCCATAGTAACGGTCTGCCTGCTCTTCCGACCACCGCTCTACCGTGTAACGCCAGATGTCCGAGAGGTCCTCGACGGCCTTGCGGGTAAAACGAAGTTCAGTCATCTGCACGTCGGGCTTTCAAATGCTGCAAATGCCGCTCGGGATCGAAACCTTCCGCGATGCCGCTGTCGAATCCTTCGGCGACGGCATTTTGCAGGTCGAGCGTGCGGCTCTCGTTTTCTTCGAGCAGCCGCAGCCCGGCGCGTATGACCTCGCTGGCATTGTTATAACGCCCCTGGGCGATCTTGGCTTTGATGAAGCTCTCGAAATAGTCTCCGAGCGCTACGGATGTCGTTCTCATAGTTCCTTCTCTTGTTCAACTACAAAGTTACCAATATTTAGTAATATAACAACTCTCCGGCCGAAATTATTGTGCCCGACGGAGCGATCCGCTGCGGATCAAAGGGTCCGTGCCAGCCTGATCTGCTTGTTGCGAATCTCGATACGCTGATGGCGTGCTCCGTTTCGTTCGACGATTTCGAGTACGAGGCGCTTGTCGTCGGGCATGGTGAACTTGGGCAGCGCGAAGACGGTTCTCTGGCGTTGATGGGCACGTACGATACGCAGGTCGTTGCATACGCGCAGCAGTTCGAGTGGCGTTATCTGCTGTGCCGTTCGCTTTGCGACCTTGCGGTCCTCGATCCGAAAATGCAGGTCCTCGACTTCGAAGGAGATGTTGGAGTTGTTGTATAGCGACAGATGGATGTATATCACGTCGTTGCGGACGTAGATTCCCTGCACCTCCGTTTCGATGCCGTAATGTTTTTTCCGTAGCCGCATCTCGGTTCGGTTGAGCCTGTAGATGTCGTTGAGCGTCTTCTTGACTACGGCGGGACGTTCGCGTCCGGTAGCTTCGAGCAGCACGCGACCTTCTGCGGGCGGCGTCTGCACGGCCGGGGACGCGGACGTCGCAGCGCCTATCTCATGCGTTGCTACCTGCGGGTTCTCGGCATAGCGTGCATCGAAGGAGTAGTAGCCTCCGTCCTCGGTGATGACCGTGAGGTTCGTTTCTTTCGGAAAGTCTCGGACGGCGGCCTTCACGCGCACGACGTTCTCGGCTCCTGCGGCTTTCCCGGCGATGATGTCCATCGACCCGATGTCGATGTAGGTCACGGGCGACGGAAAGAGGATGTGTACGGTCTTGTTGAACCCCACTTCGATACGGCGGGGTGTTACATCGACGTGCTGCGCATCTGCGGCGGGGGCCGCAAGCAGCGCTGCGATCGTAAGGAAAAGACTGGATAATCGGTTCATGACGGTTTTATTCTTTCGACAGTAAATAGATCCTGTGGTCGGCTTTAAGTGTGATCTTGACCTCTTTGAGCTTCTCGGCCGCATACCGCGTCGTAGCGCGCAGAGCCGTGCGGGAGATGTCTGCGAGCACCTGCTGTCCGGCGTTGCGGCTGATGTCGATGCTCGTGCCGGTCTGCTGCCCGATGTCGGCGAGGGCCTCCTTCACGGCTCGGCGCTCGCGCGAGTCGGGGATGTTGAGCCCAGGCTGCCCGTCCAGATCGTAAGCTGCGGCTTCGAGGGGAAAGATCCGCCCCTGGTATCGGATGCTGCGCACGACGATCCGCAGACGCACGCCGTCGAGCGATGCTTCGCCGTAGAGGGAGGTGCCGCGCGGCAGCCGTACGCCGTCGACTGCGGCCTCTTCGAGCAGCCGCAGGCGGACCATCTCTCCCGAGCGCACGGTCTGCGTCTGCGCTATGCACGCGCTGACGGCCGTGTTATGCTCCGGGATCTTTTCGCCTTCGGCAGTCAGGAACCCCGTGTTGCGCTCCTGTGCGGAATCTGCCGCTGCGCCGAGCGTCGAAGCCGTCAGTGCCCGGTCCGGCACGGGGCGCAGCACGCAGAGCCGTCCCCGTTCGGCCGGTACGGTGTCGATGTGCGGTGTTCCGCCGCCGAGGTACTTCTGAGCCAGTTGATATTGTCGCTCGGCCAGCTCCAGCGGATCTGCGGAAGCTGCCGGCGGCGACGCATCGAGCCGTGCGGAGAGTTCCTCGACCTGACGCCGCAGATGCTCGACTTCCCGCTCGGAGGTGCGGGGTGCATAGGTTTGTGCGAGCTGCCGCTGCAGGGCGCGGTTGGCCTCATCTGCCTCCTGCATGGGGTTCTGCCGGGACGGAGGTTGCTCCGTGCGGTCGTCCAGCAGTGAGAAGGACTCCTCGCCGAGCGTGAGCAGCCGCTGGGCCTGCAACGCCTCGGTCCGGACCTTCGCCACGACCTTTTGCTTGGAGCTTTCGATCTGTTGCTCGCGGCCCTCCGGCACGGAGAAGTTGATCCCCGCAGCCCCTTCCTGCTGCGGTGTCTCCTTCGTGCCGAATATCCGCCACATGAACAGCGTGAAGGGTACGAGCAGCGCGGCAGCCACGAGCAGGACGTTGACCTTCGGCCGCCTGCGGGAGCGGATTTCATCTTTTGGTTCTTTCATCTTCATCGGAATTTGATATTCAGGATAAGACGCCCCGCAGCAGCATCCACATATCGGCGGCGGCGAAAAGCAGCAGCGCCGCAAGAGCGATGCGCTGCCGCTGGCGGGGTGCCAGACGGTCGTGTCGGCGGCGCAGCCACCGCCTCGCATAACGTGTTCGTACGCGCAGCCTGTCAACGGTCATAAGTTGCGAGGTCCTTGTTTTCGATGACGTTCAGATTCTCCAGCAGAAACCCCTGGGGGTTGTTGTCCGAGCGCACGGCGTTGATGAGGCGGCAGGTCGTTACGAGCGACCGCTCGGTGATGGTGCTCTCGCGCATGATGCGTTGCCGGGCGTAGGTCGTCACCTGGTAGGGATAGCTGTCGAAGTTGCAGCGTATGCTGTCGATGCGTACGGTCTGCGAGATGCCGCCGGCGATCAGGCGGTTGAAGAATCCCTTTTCGCTCAGGGCCTTGTAATACGACAGGGCCGATCGGTCGGCCATCAGCAGCGCACGGTTCAGGTTGGACTCGATGGCCGCCTTGTCGGGCGAGAGGGTGAAGAAGAGCTCGTGGAAGCGCCGCACGTGCTCGCGCGCCTCCACGGGGCGGTTCTGGGAGAGGTCCTGCGAGAGTGCGACCATGAGCGACCGTCCGCCGTCGAGGACGTAGATCTTCTGCCGCTGCCGCTCGGCGAAGGCATAGGAGAAGCCTACGGAGGCTACGGCCACGGCAGCGCACAATCCGGCGAAGAGGGCGCAGCAGATGCGTATGAGCCGGAAGTTGCTTTCGATATTTTTAAGACTTTTGAATTCCATACAGCGAATGTAAAGCGGTTATTGACGTGTGCCCCGGAGTTTCCCGGCAACCCACCTGACGCCGTGCCACGCGGCCTTGCCGCCGGCGTATCCTTTTCCTGCGGCCATGCCCATTAAGCCGGCCGCCAGTGTCGTGGTGCGGGCTACGGTATGGTTGAAGCTCGATATGCCTCCGGTCTGCACGATCCACGTAGAGATCGAGGGGATGCACATGTAGCCGCAGATGCCGATGACCATGAAGATCAGCGTGACGGCCGTGCCGCTCGTCGTCTCCTGCTGGAGCGAGAGTATTTGCAGACGAGCGATGATGGCCGAGAAGAGATCCGAGATCGGCAGCCACAGGTAGATCGAGACGTACTTGGAGAGCCAGTTGGTAAGCGAGCTCTGGAATCCGTCGAAGACTGCGATGGCGAATGCCAGGGGTCCGAGGATGGAGAGCACGACCAGATAGAAGGTCCTCAGTGCGTCGATGACGACCGCTGCGGCGGCGAAGGCCAGCTCCAGTATGTAGGCTAATCCTTTCATCAGCCAGCCCTTGAACGACCACGAGGAACGCACTTCGTCCATCTTGTCGAGGGTGCTGCGCGTCTGCTCGTCCAGCCCCAGGGCGTCGAGCTCGCGCTCCATTTCGGGATCCTCCGCGTAGTAGGAATCCGCAGGCAGCCGCTCGCGCTCCTCGCGTTCGAGCGCTTCGCGCTGCTCCATGTAGTGTTCTATATTGAAGGTCTGGCCGACCATAAGCGAGTGCGTGGCCTGCACCACGGGCGAAAGGATTCCGTTGAGCGATCCCAGTACGAGTGTGGGGAAGAACATGATGCAGATCCCCAGTGCGAAGGGCCGCAGCAGCGGAAAGAGGTCTATGGCCTCGCCGCGTGCCAGCGATTGCCACACACGGTAGGAGATGTAGAGCAGCGCTCCGAGACCTGCGATGCCCGAGGCTACGGAGGTCATGCCCTCGCAGAGCGTCATCATATCGGTATAGAGCTGACGGAGGATGCCGTGCATGTTGTCCATCGATAGCAGCATGTGAACCATCACCAGTAGCGTTGTTCGTCCGTGCCGTAGAGCGCCACCACGCGCTCCATATCGCGGTGTGTGCGTGCGCGCAGCAGCGAAACGCTGATGCAGCGGCGCGTGAAGTAACCCGCGAGGCGCCGGTGGCGCATGAGCGTGCCATAGACGCGCTCCACCACGTCGATACGATCCTTGTCCGTGAGACTCATATCCGTGGGGTTGATGATCTCGCCGAGGTCCTTCAGCTCTCCGGCCGCCTCCTCGATGATGCGCTTGTACCCTATGGCGATGGCCGCCAGCTCCTCGACCGAGAAGTTCGTGTCGGTGACGATGCGGCGGTAGCCGTCGACGTAGATGTCCGAGATCTCGCCCACGAGCAGCATACAGCGCTGAACCTTGCGGGCGTCGCGCACGAGTTTGTTGACCTTGCGCAGCGCGTCGTAGTACTTTTTGTTTTGCTCGTATATTTTCACCGTCTGCTGGAAGTTCTGCAACATGCTTTGCGCCGTCGAGGAGGTGTGTACCATTTCATTGGTGGAGTTGACGATACCCTGTGCGAGGTTCGAGGGGTCGGAGACGACCCACTGGGCGCGGGCTGCCCCTGCGCTGAGGAGCAGCCACACCAGAAGGAGTGCCAGACGTCTTTCCATAGCTATTCGACAGGTGTTTCGAACTCTTCGGCGGCGGGATGCGTAGCGTCGTCGGGCAGGAACAGGCCGTAGCATCCCAGCGTGAGCCGGTCGGTCGCAGGGTCGTACTCCACGCGGTTGGCGCCGCAGTCCTCCTCCTCACCGAAGAGCAGACGGTGGCGTCGCAGCGTGACGACCGCATCCTGCACCAGCCGTCGGTAGCAGAGCGTGTGGTCATAGACGAGCATCCGGTAGGTTGCCGTACCGATGCGGCGCAGGGAGGCCGTGAGCGTTCCTTGTGCTGCGAGCCAGGCCCCGCATATGCGGTCGCTGTCGAGCTGTTCTTCGAGCGAGGCGATGTGTTGCACCACCTGCTGACGGCGGCGTATGTCGTCGCGCAGAGCCGCGACGACGGGATTCATTTTTTCCATCATGAGTCGTGTTTTTTAAGGGTTCGTAATTCTTCGATAGCTGCCGCCCGGCAGGAGCAGCAGCCGATTCGTCGTCGGGGCGTAGAGCGCCACGCGGCGCCCCGCATCGAGGTAGTAGATGCCGCGCCGGTAGCGCAGGCGGAAGATCCGGCTATGGCGGAAGCCCTCGCCGGGGCGTCGCAGCGTGAGGATGTAGCACTCCGGCCCGCGACGTATGTCGGCCGTGGCGCCGGGGTGCAGCACCGAGGCCCAGCGGCCTGCGAGGGGTGCGATGCGTCGTTCCTCCATATCCACAGTCAGGAGCAGCAGGCACGGCAGGACAACGAGGGAGAGGGCCGTGCCGACAATCCCGAAGGCATATCGCCGCATGGCCCTACGCCTCCCGCTCCCTGCGGCGGCGTTCGGCCAGCTGCCGGATCGCCGCCTCGATGTCGCCGTCCAGCTTCTCGGCCAGAGCGTATACCTCCATCTTCTCCGTCTGCTCCGTCGTAAACGCGAGATATTCCTCGTCCGAGACCTCCGTAGCATAGACGGCGGACTGCACCCCGCCGAGGCTGATAAAGACCTCCTTGTAGCGGCGCGCGGGGTCGTTCGAGAGATTGATCGACAGAACCTGCGCACGCTCCTTGTCCGTCAGTCCCAGCAAGGTCTGTATCTGGTCGAACTTGTTGCGGTACTTGCGCTGGTCGAGTAGAATCTTGCAGTCGGCGTTGTTGATGATCGACTCTTTGACAATGGGCGACGAGATGATGTCCTCGACCTCCTGCGTGACGACGATCGCCTCGCCGAAGTACTTGCGGACGGTTTTGAAGAGATACCTCACATAGGATGCCATTCCCTCCTTGGCGATGGCTTTCCACGCTTCTTCCAGCAGCAGGACCTTGCGCACGCCTTGCAGCCGCCGCATCTTGGCAAGGAAGGTTTCCATAATGATGATCGTCACCACGGGCAGCAGCGTGCGGTTTTCGGAGATGTTATCCAGCTCGAAGACGATGAACCGCTTGTGCAGCAGATCCATCTGACGGTTCGAGTTGAGCAGGTAGTCGTACTCGCCGCCCCGGTAGAAGGGTTCGAGGACGTTCAGGAAGTTCGCCCAATCGAAATCCTTCTCACGAACCTTCTTTTGTTGCAGCAGCCGTCGGTAGTCGGTGGCGACGAACTCGTAGAAGGTGTCGAACGAAGGTACGACGGCGGGATCGCTCTTGATCTTGGTAAGGTAGAGGTTTACGGCGTTCGACAGCGCCACCTCCTCCGAGCGTGTCGGGGCCTCGTCCTCGCGTTTCCACAGCGTGAGGATCAGCGTCTTGATCGACTCCCGCTTCTCGACGTCGTACACCCCGTCCTCGACGTAGAAGGGGTTGAAACAGATCGGTGCTTCGTTCGTGTAATTCAGGTAAATACCGTCCTCGCCCCGTGTGCGGCGATGGATGAGTTCGCACAATCCTTTATACGAATTTCCCGTGTCGATAAGCAGCACGTGCGCCCCCTGCTCGTAATAGTGGCGGATCAGGTGGTTCATGAAGAACGACTTGCCGCTGCCCGAAGGTCCCAGAACGAATTTGTTGCGGTTGGTCGTGATACCGCGCTTGATCGGCTCATCGGAGATGTCGAGGTGGAGCGGTATGCCGCTCAGACGATCGACGAGCTTGATGCCGAAGGGCGACGGCGAAGAACGGTAGGCCGTCTCTTCAGCGAAGAAGCAGAGGGCCTGTTCGAGGAATGTCGGAAACGACTCCTCGGCGGGAAACTCGCCCTCGGCACCCGGTATGCCGGCCCAGAAGAGCGCCGGCACATCGACCGTATTGCGGTGAGGCGTGCAGCCCATGAGCGCGAGCTGCGAGCCCACGTCGTTGCAGATGCCCTTGAGCGCCGTTTCGCTGTCGGCCCATATAAGGACGTTGCAGTGGCAGCGCACGGAGCGGTACCCTTCGGTGTGGGCTTCGTTCAGGTAGAGGTCGATCCACTCCTTATTCACGGAGTTGGCACGCGAGTACCGCGCCAGAGAGTTCATGTTGCGGGCTCTCGCTTCGAGGCTTTTGAGCGTCTCGGCGTGGTTGTCCAGAAAAACGTATTGGTTGTAGATGTGCGGATGTCCGAGCAGCAGCCCCGCAGGTGCAGCGAACGAGAGGCGGCAGTCGGAGCGATCCGTCGAGAACCGTTCATAGCGGCTGTCCGTGCCGACGGCCTGCGGCACGTAGTCCAGGTCCGAAAGCGTGTACATGGCAAGGCTGCGATTCCCGATGCGTATCTGTCCGTCGTCGAGCCGCAGGTCCTCGTTGGTGACGATGCCCTCGGTGCCCAGTGCGAAGTAGCGGGCTATAAGTCCGCTGTCGTCTGCGGTGCCGACGATCTCATCGGCCGTAAGAGGTTCCAGACGTATGAAGCCTGCATCGCAGAGGATGCGGCGCATCTGCTCCGCAGCATCCAGAAACAGTGTTACGGACTCCGTGTCCCGGATCTCCTGGGGCACGATGAAACCCCGGCAGAGGGACGAGAAGTCGCTGCGGCGCCGCATCTGTTCCTTCGAGGTCTTCGTGACGAAGAGATAGCACGAGTGCCGCAGGAAGGGTCGCTCGTTGAAGTGACGCTCGAAGGCCCGGCCCAGAAAGCTCTCGTCCGAGGCGAGGTCGGGGCGGTAGTGCTCCTCGGTGAAATAGTCCTGTTTATGTACGATCGTGTAGTCGGGCAGCACACGCAGGGCTTTGAGCCAGGCGCCGTGCAGGGCCTCGTATTCGGCGGCCGTGAGCGTGAAGAGCTCGGGCAGCACGACACGGTAGGCTACCGTCACCTCGGCGTTCTTCGACAGGATGCAATCGTGTTCTACGGCCAGTAGCGGGAAGTAATGTTCCAGTGCAGCCGTTTTCAGTGTTCCTCGCATAGTTTAGTTTCGTTTAACGATCAGATGCCGGATGCTCCGGCGGTGGATGATGCGGCGCGGGTGCCGCCGCGCCGCCAGGCGTTTCATCAGCCCGTGAGGGCCGTAGCAGCGATTCATGCGGAACGTCCCCCAGATCACGAGCGACATGCAGACCAGCGCCACGAGAATGCAGAGCGTGCGGTCGGCCCCCGCCATGTAGAGTACCATCGTCAGCAGCAGCGACGCGAGCATCCCGGCGGCGAAGAGGAAGAGATATTGCGACGTGAGACCCCGGAACTCCACGCTGCGGCCCACGCCTTTGTTCATGCCGTACTCCATCAGAAGAAGAACGATTCGAGGACGGTTCCCACGAGAATCAGGAAGATGCAGGCGCCGAACCAACTGGCTGCGGTCTTCGACGTATCGGGGTCGCCCGACGAAAACTTCTGATACACACGTATCCCGCCGATGAGTCCCGTCACGGCGCCGATGGCGTAGATGAGCTGCACGAGCGGGTAGAAATAGGACGTGACCATACTTGTGGCCTCGGTAATACCGGCGATGCCGTCGCCGCCCTGTGCGTAGGCGCTCGCCGTGAGCAGTGCGAGCAGGGCCGTCGATAACGATTTTTTTCTCATGCTTTGTCTGATTTTGGATTGAATGATGTATGAATGTCGTACGGATGAAATGCGGGCCGCACGGGTTGCGGATACGGTTCATGGATTCGTTGCTCGGGGTTCGACACAAGTTTATCGGTAGCGGTTCAGATCGAAGCATTCGATCTCGGCGCGTTCCTGCTCGGTCACATCGTCCGGCAGGTCGTCCAGCGGCTCTCCGTCGTCGAAGGGTTCGTGGTCGTCAGCAAGCCGCTCCCAGGCGGAGAGAGTTTCCGACTGCGGGGCGGCAAAGATAGTGCGCTGCGCACCGGATTGTTCCGGCGGTCGGGGCGTGGCATCTCCAGGCGTTTCAGGGCCGATTACATAGTGTTTATAGATGATGACCGGCAGCACCAGCGAGGGCGTTGTCGCCGGAGCCGTGTCGGGAGCCGGGGCACGGGGCCGACGCCGGGATTTTCCGACCCCTGCCCCGTAGAGCGCACGAAAACACCTGCGCCGAACGAAGGTGAGGCACGCTTCGAGCAGCGTTACGATGAACATCGCGTGCGGGAGTTTTCGTCGGCAGGAGCGTGCAGGGCCTCGATCTGTGTACGGTAGCGTTCCAGATGTTCGCGCACGATAGCATCGATGTAGCTGCTCAGTGTGATGTTTCGCACACCGCACGCGCGTACCACGCGCCACAGCGTGTCGTGTACGTCCGTATCGATGTAGACTGCGTGGCGGTGTTGCAGCAGCACTCGTGAGCGCAAGAAGCGCTGTACATAGTTATATGAAGAGGATTTCTCCTCAATATGCCGGCAGTCCTTGTGTATCGTCGGCGCGGCGGGATACCTGGCTGCGGGACGCAGCGACGAAGATTTGTGTCGCAGCAGGAGTATGACGAGCAGGCACGCCAATGCACAACTGCCCGGAATCAGATAATAGGTTGCATACATAAGATTATAGATTTAGAGAATGTTTTGGGAATTTCGTTGTTTGTGCAGGCGGTTGATCTCCTCGCGGTAAAATTCGAGGTGATGGCGCAGGATGTTGTCCACGTAGGCCGTCAGCGAGAGGTTGCCCCGTCCGAGCAGTTGCACGACGTCGAGCAGTTTGCGTTTGGTCTCTTCCGAAGCGTAAATTCCGGCACGTCGTTGCACGTCACTTACACACAGGAAGGTTTGCTCGTAATCAGGCATACGCAGGCGCCGACGGCGCGGCTCGCACGCTTCGGATGCAGCGGCTTCCGGTGGCGGAGCCGGTTCATCGTCCGTCGTCGGATCTTCCGGAGTGCGGAGCACGGAGCCGTGCGACGACTGACGGCCGATAGCCTGCCGCAGCGCCTCTTCGTCGATTGTCGGGTCATTGCGTCTGACCATACGCTATTCCATAAGAGACAGAATTTCTGCGGCCAACACGTCGAGCGCGGCATCGGCGGCGAAAGCGCGGTCGGCAGGAAAGAGCGTGGAACGTCCGACGGTACCGCTCGTATCGAGAATCTCCTTGCTGAAACGGCTGCGGTACGGCACCTGTGTCTGCAACACGGGAAGACGGAACGCCGCAAATGCTTTTCCGTAGCTTTCATAAAGCGGTGTGCGTTCCCGACGGTCCACCATCGTCCAGAACAGGTGCAGCCCTGTCAGCCGGAGTGCGTCGTTATGTACGAGTTGTTCATCGACGGCCCGCGCAAAGGAAAGGGCGCTCTCCAAGACCAGCTTGTCGGCTTTCAAGGGAATGAACAGATGATCCAGCTGGGCGAGCAGGCGGAAGATACCGGGTGCGGCGACCGTGCCCGGCAGATCGAGCAGCACGAAGTCGGCTTCGCGGTCGCCGGCGGCAAGGTACGCACGGGCGGCTTGCAGCCCCTCGTCGGGTGTGGAGCGCACCACAGGCCAGATCTTGCGGCCCGTACGTTTGAACAGTCTCACCATCATGAGTTTGTAGCGGTCGTTGCGTTCGAGCACATCGAGCTCACGCTCGCGCTGCGCGACGATGCTCCATTGCGGAGCGTCGCAGTCCACGACCAGCACATCGCGCCCCAGAGCATAGTGCAGCCAGCTTGCGAGCAGAATCGTGAAGGTCGATTTTCCTACACCGCCCTTTTGTGAGCAGACGCAGAAGAATACGGGTTGTTTATCCATAGGCAAAACGGGTTTTGATGCGTATCGAGAATGATTTACCTCCGTGAAAGAATCGATTCGCCGAACGATTGAATTCCGTGACGGAATGAAGTCAGTGAATGAATTGCTTCACCGAATGAATTACTTCGTGCAGTGAATCGGATCAATGACGGACATAAGTCCATGGATGACTCAAGTCATTGACGGAAGTCATTCGCGGAGCGAAGATAGTATCCCTTCGGATGCTTTCGACGTATGTCGCATGGAGGCCGTTCCAGGCCGATCGAACGACTTGTTATCAGGCGAAAAGCGTTGTAATATTGCAGCCTGGGAAGCACCGCGGGCCGAGGGGGTTCGAACCGTCGTTCGTACCCTGCGTCGTCTCGACGCATTTACCGTCGCCGGACGGTAGCGAGGTGTACCTTTGTATGCCGAAAATGTTTTCGGCATACGAAAGGTCCTCACTCTGCGAGGCTGCGGTGTCCTCCCGAGTCGGACACCTTTTTAATCCCGAAGCTATGAATGGAAAAAGCAAACCCGGCAGGCCGCGCCTTGCCGATCCGAGGACCCATCGTTACAATTTCAAGCTCAACGAAGAAGAGAATATCCGTTTCTGCCGGATGCTTGCGGAGGCCGGACTGGAACACAACCGCAGCCGGTTTATCGTCAAAAGAATCTTCGCCGAAGAGTTTCGCGTGGTGCGTATCGACCCGACCCTGGGCCGATATGTGACCCGTCTGAATCAGTTTTACGAACAGATACAGCGCGTGGGCAACAACTATAACCAGATCGTACGGGCCGTCAACACGCACTTTTCGCACACGGCTATTCCGCGACAAGTGCTCCTTCTGGAGCGCCGCACGCGCGAGCTGAAAGCCCTCTCCGAGCAGGTCATCGCGCTCAGCCGCGAACTTTACGAGCTATGGTCGCGCGGATAACCTCCGGGGCTACACCGGCGGGAGCTCTTTATTACAACAAGGATAAGATCGACCGGGGCGAGGGCCGTTTTCTGGCGGCGTTCAATACCCCGATGCAGGTCACGGACGAGCGATATTTCGACATCCGCGAGGCGCTGCGTTGTTTCGAACCGTACCTCGAAGCCAACCGCCGCACGAAGAATCCCGTGTTTCACGCCTCCCTGAATCCCGCTCCCGAAGACCGTCTCACGAACGACGAGCTGCGGCAGATCGCACGCGAGTATATGGAGCGTATGGGTTACGGCGTACAGCCCTGTTTCGTCTTTCTGCACGAGGACATCGAACGCCGGCATATCCATATCGTGTCGCTGCGCGTGGGGCTCGACGGCCGCAAGCTGGCGCACGACTTCGAGGCGCGGCGGTCGCGGGAGATCCTCGATGCTCTGGAACGACGCTACGGCCTGCGCCCTGCCGCCGAGGGCGACGCGAAGCAGACGTACGACATGCTGTCGAAACTCGACTATACGAAAAGCGACCTCAAACGACAAATCGCATCGCTCGTGCGCTCGACACTGCACCGTTACCGCTGCACCTCCTTAGGGGAGCTGCGGACGCTGCTCGAATATTTCAACGTCTCCATCGAAGAGTGCTGGGGTACGGCACACGGACACGAGTATGCCGGTATTCTCTACGGTGCGCTCGATGACGACGCCATGCCACAGGGTGTACCGATCAAGTCGAGCCGTATAGGACGCGACGTAGGACACCGGGCCCTCGAACGGTACTACGCCCGCAGCAGGGAGGTACTGCGGGACAGTGCGGCGCTCGACGGTACGCGGCAAACCGTCGTGCGGGTGCTGGGTGCTGCCCGTTCCCCGGAGGAGTTCTGCCGTCTGTTGGAAGCGGAAGGGATCACGGCTGTGCTGCGCCGCACCGACGCAGGACGTATCTACGGTACGACGTTCATCGATCACCGCGCAGGTGTCGCGGTCAACGGTTCGCGCCTGGGACGGGAGTTCGCGGCAAACGGTCTGGCGGCGCATTTCGACGCTGGCCAAGCCGAGCGACGGATGCAGGAGGCTGAGGAGGTCCAGGAACAGACGCAAGAGATCCCGCAGGGCGGGCAGCCGGAACGAAGGCGCGAATATCCCCCGGCGCAGGAGCGGGGAGATACCCGCAGAAGTACGGCAGTCGACGGCATGGGCCTGGAAGAGTTGTTCGATCTGCTCGCGGCCGGCCGGCAGGAGGAGTACGAGGAGCCGATCCCGCGCGAGCGCCGGCGACGTAAGAAACGCCGTACGAAGCGGTAAGGGATGGCCTCGTTCGTAAATATTCAGTAAATTCGATAAGGCATCGCACAAAGATGAAAGGGGCATAAAACAGAGAAAACGAATATGCCGCGAGGCTTTCCCTCCTATGGCGGATGGCCTCGTTCACATCGAATAGTTATCTCTCGGAGCGCGGGCCTTTCCCGCGCTTTTTATTAACCCATTCAAAATTCTGTATTATGAAAGCTACCAAGATTATTTCGGAGTGCGAACTTTTCCGGCTGTTCGCACTCCACGGCGAAGCATTTTCGTCCGATGAATTTTCCGCACGTCTGGAAGCCGCCATCGAACATTTCGTGGAACGTATTTCCCGACTGTTAAGAAAACGACCCGTGATCGACCAACTGCGTCTGTTGGCGCATTTGTGCGGTTATCTGGAACGTATGAAGTATCGGTACGCCGAAGATCCGATCAAAAAGGGATATTTCGAAACGATCATCGCACACGTAGAGATCGAACGACGAATTCTGCTGGTGCAGTTACGTTATCCGGCTCTGGCAACTCAGCAGAGCAAGCATATCCGCTCGCCGTACTATTGGTCCGCAGAGTACACCCTGACCGATCTGATGGAGCTGATCTCGGCGCTCCATGCGTCGGGTGCGATCCGCAAGGCAGACGGTACGCCTGCCGAATTGAACAAGCTCGTCCGTGCTTTCGAACTGCTGCTGAATGTCTCGTTCAAGAATCCCGACCGCTGCCGTAATGCCGCACTTAATCGGAAAGTCAACGTGACCAAATTTCTGGATGCATTGAAACAGGCGCTCGTCGAACGCAGCCAACGATAGCAATATGCGGCGTGTGGTTCGAAAAAATCACACGCCGTATAATATGAATTTTACAAAACAACCGGCCTGGATGTGCCCGGAACGGACACGCATACGAGCAGCCCGGAAGCGAAGGTATCTTCGTTGCAAAAAAACGTATGTCATGCAACAGGAAGATGACCTGAGAGGATTGGAAAAAGTTATGCAGCTCATGCGGGGCATAAGCGTTTTGTTCCTGCTGCTCAACTTCTATTGGTTCTGCTACGGATGGTTCGATACGCACGGCTGCACGCTCGGCGTATTGGACCGTCTGCTGCGGAACGTTCAGCGTACGACGGGGCTTTTCACTTACTCGTACCTGACCAAACTCTTCGCTGCGGGATTTCTGGCTCTGAGCTGCTGGGGTACGCGCAGCGTGCGCTCCGAGCGCATCACGCACCGGCAGATTCTTCTCGCAGCTGCGGCGGGCCTGCTGCTTTTCTTCTTCGGGGATCCGCTGCGGCACCTGCCGCCGCAGTGAGCGGCACCGCTCTATGTCGCAGCTACAAGCATAGGCTTCCTCTCGCTGTTTCTGGCGGGTCTATGGCTCGGACGTCTGGTCAAGGAGCGGCTGCGCGAGGACCCGTTCAACGACGAAAACGAAAGTTTCATGCAAGAAACACGCCTGATCGAGAACGAATATTCGGTCAACCTCCGTTCGCGTTACTACTACGGCAAGGCATGGCACGAGGGCTGGATCAATGCGGTGAACCCCTTTCGTGCGACAATAGTACTCGGCACACCCGGTTCCGGCAAGTCCTACACCGTGGTGAACAGCTTCATCCGCCAGCAGATCGAGAAGGGCTTCGCCATGTACCTCTACGACTTCAAATTCGACGACTTGTCCTCGATCGCTTACAACCACCTTTTGAATCACCTGGACGCCTACGAAACCCGACCGAAATTCTGCATCATCAATTTCGACGATCCCCGTCGTTCGAACCGCTGCAATCCCATCGCTCCGGAGTTTATGACCGACATCTCGGACGCCTACGAATCGGCCTATACGATCATGCTCAACCTCAATAAGACGTGGATACAGAAGCAGGGCGACTTCTTCGTCGATTCACCGATTATCCTGCTGGCGGCGATTATCTGGTACCTGAAAATCTACGAAGGAGGGAAGTACTGCACCTTTCCCCACGCCATCGAATTGTTGTGCAAACGCTACGAGGACATCTTCACGATCCTGACCTCCTATCCCGAACTGGAAAATTACCTGTCGCCTTTTATGGATGCGTGGAAAGGCGGGGCGCAGGACCAGCTGCAGGGGCAGATCGCTTCGGCCAAGATACCCCTCTCGCGCATGATCTCCCCACAGCTCTACTGGGTGATGACGGGCAACGACTTTACGCTGGACATCAACAACCCCGAAGACCCGAAGATTCTGTGCGTGGGCAACAATCCCGACCGGCAGAACATCTACTCGGCTGCGCTGGGCCTCTATAATTCGCGCATTGTGCGGCTCATCAACAAGAAGGGAAAACTCAAGTCGTCGATCATCATCGACGAGCTGCCCACGATCTATTTCCGGGGGTTGGACAACCTAATCGCCACGGCCCGTTCGAACAAGGTCGCCGTATGCCTGAGCTTTCAGGACTTCTCGCAGCTCGAACGTGATTACGGTCAGGAGGAGGCCAAGGTCATCGAAAATACCGTGGGCAACATCTTCGCAGGTCAGGTTTTGGGAGACACGGCCAAGACGTTGAGCGAGCGCTTCGGCAGGATCGTGCAGCTGCGGACCTCCAATTCACAGAGCAACGATAACCTCACCACCTCGACCAATACGCAGCTCGACAGCCTGATTCCCGCCTCGAAGATCTCCAACCTCTCGCAAGGCATGTTCGTGGGAGCCGTGGCGGACAACTTCGACGAACGCATCGAGCAGAAGATTTTCCACGCCGAGATCGTCATCGACAGGGAGAAGCTCGCCGCAGAAACGGCCGCCTACGTTCCGATTCCGGAAATATCCTCGTTCCGTGACGCCGACGGCGTGGACCGTATGGAGGAGATCATCCGACGTAATTACGCGCAGATCAAGGAGGACGTCACGCAGATCATAAAACGGGAACTCAGACGCATCGCCGAAGACCCTGCGCTGCGGCATCTGTTGGCGAAGAAGTAGGCGGACTTATCTATCTGTCTATTTAATCTGTATTTTTCTACGTCATAAATTGTAAAATTATTTTAACTGTTTTATAGAATTTACGAACATACGGCAACAATATCTAAATTTCATAATACACTCCCAATATCAGATACTTATTACATTCTTTTATTCTTTGGTATTAACAGAAAATTCATTATTTTTGAAAAGATAAAAATTTTCTTGCATGGAGACAAATAAAGTCATTGCATATAGCCTGTTAGCTCAAATTAGAAATTCAGGGAATTTTATAAATAGCTCTGTTGAAATATTTGTGCCTATTGTAAAATATGCATTATATAAACATATTACCCAAACTGGAGTTTATAAGGGTGCATCTATAATTGAAATATCAACATGGATTAATAAGTATTTTGGTTTAGAATTTCCTTCTGTTGTATTGGAAAAGATTTTATTAAAAATTGGTCAAGAAATTAATACATCGGAGGAAATAAAACTTCAAATATATAAAGATGGGAGTTTTTGGATTAAGAATTATTCATTTGAAGAATTCAATGATTTGTATGAAACGAATCGGCAACAAGTTGAATTGGTGCAGACGATGTTTGAAAGGTTCTGCGATATTAATGCTGTAAAAAAAGATTCCTACAATACGATATTCGACTTTATAAATACTAATAAACTTACGATTTCTAATTATCTTGCAAATAAAGGCTACACGGTAAATGGGAATAATTTTTCTTTAGAAGCCCAATTTGTTGAGTATTTCAGGAATATTCCAGGTTGCTATGAGGTTATTCGAAAAATATATTTAGGTTCTATTTTATCTTGTTATCTTTCTGAATACAAGTATCAAAATGAAAATATATCGGATGTCGAACTTTTATTAGATACGAATTTCATAGTCAGTTTGCTTGATCTCAACACCCCTGAATCCACAACTACTTGTCGGCAATTATTAAGAATTGCGACAAGTTTTGGGTACGCTTTGCGTGTACTGAAAGAAACGATTAAGGAAACAACGGATTTATTACTGAGGAAAGCTGAATACTTTGATAAATCGTTTTTACCCAAACTTATTAATCCAGAAGATATCTATAACGCATGTGAGCGGCGTAATCTTAGTAGAAGTGATTTAGAGCGTATTGCTGATAATCTTGAACAGATTTTAATTAATGAGTATAATATTATTCAGATTCCATATACAACCAAATATCAGAATTTAGCAAAAAATAGTATAGAGTATGCGGAATTTAAGAAGATTAGAAATACTGATTTTGCTGCATTGCATGATATAACAGCTTTATATTATGTTCGAGAAAAACGCGGGAAGAAAAAATAAAACATTTTGAAGATGTAAATTGTTGGTTTGTAAACAATGCGATAAATCACAACGATTCGGATTACATCGATTACAAATTGAGGGGATATCAACCAGAAATTATTCGTGCAGATGAATTATTGTGTATCCTGTGGTTTATTAAGCCGGATATTGGACGTAGTGGTTCGAATGATGGTATAGTTGATACGAACCTGAATGCGCTAATATCATGTACTTTGAATTCATCTTTGCCTCAGGCTTCGATTATCAAAGAATTGGATGATAACATCCAAAAATACAAAGATGCATCAATATCGGATAAAGATATCTTGCGTATAGCAACTCGTATTACAACACATCAACTCAAAAACATCGAAGAATTGAATGAGATTGCAGAATCAGACAGTAAGCAATTTGTTCAAAGACTAAAAGAAGAGGCAGGTAAACAAAAAGAAGACGAGGATAAACGAATAGCTCGTTTTGAGGATGTATTGAAAAAATTAGAACGATTGTCCTCCAAAACTTCAGAAATTGATGTAGAAAAACAAAAGCGTTTGAATTTAATCAATCGAAATAGAGAACAAACAAGAAACAAATATATTTCCGGTCAAATACGCAAGTGGAGATTGCGGACATGGTATTGGTGTTTCGGTATTACATTGATCTGTGCTATTTTATTGAGATATTATTTTAATTTACCCTCTAAGGAGTATGTAGATCAATTGTTAACTCAAAAGGTTATTTCAATGATATTTGCATCTATATTTGGGTTGATTGATTTATTCGTATTTAAGAATCTGTATGATAAATATTGTAATCATTCGAATATCACAGCATACAAAACAAATATTGTTATACCGGCAGAATTAAAAGCATTGAATAATATAAGAGATCTGCCGGATTGATTTAGCTATTGAGTTTTGGCTTTAATTATTATATTTTCAATCGCAATCGGAGAGATTGCGATTTATTTTTTGTAGCTGTCGCTCTGTTACAATTCTGGTTCTGAGTTACGACATTTTCATCTTTCTTCATGCCCAGAACGGCCCTGACGTGCCATCCGTCGGGATCGTCTTCCGGGCCTCTATATTTGCCGCTGTCGAAGTACAAATCACACATTATTAACTAAAAGACAGTATTATGGCAACAGAAGAAAATGTAAATCCGACCGAGGGTCAGGAACAGGAAAACGACTACCGGGAAACGCTTCTCGTGCGCAATCCGGACAGCGGCCAGGTAGAGGCCGTTTCCAAACTGGTGACCAAAGGGGATCGCCGAGAGGTACATACCATGCAGCCTCTTGCGAAGAACCGTCCGGCGTTCTATCCGTTCCGGAGCAGCAATGCCGTAGCGGCTTTCATCCGAGGTTTCAAATCCCAGAAGGACAATCCGATCCAGTTTCAGT
>ERZ827528.1013-NODE-1013-length-31137-cov-4.473168_pt1 | contig 31137 bp, 23 predicted proteins | sample MGYA00519768_ERZ827528 | MGnify/ENA primary metagenome ERZ827528 (study PRJEB31778, sample SAMEA3449343) | human gut metagenome | biome: human gut; feature: human-associated habitat; material: faeces | place: United Kingdom | collected 2010/2012 ...
TCCCTTTCATGGATATAGCAGTAGTTGAAAAAGTTTCAACTACTGCTATTCTTTTTTCATTATACCATACTACAAAGCAAATTCAACTACTTTTTTAATATTTTTCTTTTTCTCCGCAACAGGATCCATGCAGTACCTCCCGCTACCGGCACGCACACGACTGCAATAGCACCGTAGAACAGCGGTTTATTCGCATAAAACATAATCCACTGACTCGGGGATACCGTGATCTCCTGAAACAGTTCATTGTATTCATTTGTTGATCCATCCGGCTGCATGGCACAATCTGTACAGATAATCTGAACCTGCATATCCAGTCCTTCCGGCACTGTAAAGGTAATCTTTCCATCATTATCAGCCAGCTGCGTCAGCAGATCTTCTCCTGTCAGTTCCACACGTCTGCTAATATCTTCTCCTGCCACATTCTTTATCGGATTTCCGTCAGAATCCAGCACAATTGCTGCAAAACTGTTTAATTTTCCGCCTTCATCAGTTGGCATAACACTTACAGTCTTCTCATCTGTCTGATATCTCCCCTGCTGCTTTAATCCGGTAATCGTAACGATCGGTGCACTCTGATCGACGACAAATGCGACTCCCGCGTTCTTGACATCACTGTAGGCCACCGTCTCCGTCTTATCCTTCGACTCAACCGTCAGATAATATTCACCCTCCTCCTGAAACAGTTGTTTATCAATGATGTAATCCCGCTCACTCCACTGTCCGTCATCACCGGAAAGCTCCGTCTTATAATCTCTGTTTTCGCCTAACACCTCATCATTCAGACGTACCGTATAATCCTCCACAACATCAACATTGATCTCGCGGATAATCACATCTTTTTCCACACTGTATACATAATACTGCGCTGTCAGTTCTTCTGTGTCGGCATCCAAGAGGAAGTTTGAGCCATGACGGTTAATGGAAAACTGTACATTTTCATACTCGCTGCCATCTGCAAGAGAAAACTTCTGCGTCGTATGTCCCGCCATATCCGTAACAGAACAACTCAGTGTGTAAATCGCATCATCCGGCAGATTCTCTACCGTATACGTATAAATTCTTCCCGCTTCCACCGCGCGTGCTGTCCCCAGCGGGATTTCTTTTGTCTCAAAAGAGCCGTTCTCATTCTGCTCAACTGCCGTAAGACTTGTCTCAAATGTTCCTCCGTCCAAATTCTGATCTTCCGCCGTAATGGTAAATCCGTATTTTTCTTCTTTGCTCGCACTGCCTGCCACAATATCCGACACAGAAATCACAGGATCCTCCGTGTCAATTGTGATCTGCTGTGAAGCATACTGCTCCATCTCATTTCCTGACTTATCCGTATAATCTGCTGTAATCATATAATCACCGTCGCCTTCAAGCGTGAAGGTTCCGATGTGCACATCCTTGCTTTCATCACTCCACTGCGGTGTCACGGAAATCTGTGCATCATCTCTTGTCACACGCAGTTCCACATTCTCCGCATAGAAATTTGCTTCCGTGATCTCCATGGTTACAGTAACATCACCATCATAGTAGGCAATTTCATTTTCCTCTTTCACCGGATCATCCATTGTGACATTGATCACCGGCTTGATATTATCAACCACCGTTCTCCTGTCATCCGACAAATTGCTGGTGTTTCCTGCCCGGTCCGCAACTTTACATGCCACGGTTCCATTGAACTGATTCTGTTCTCCCAGTTCCCCCTGTGGAACCCGAATGGCAACAGATGCATTTTTCCCGCTATGACCAATCTGATCCTCCGTAATCACCATTCCGGCAATCTCAGAGTTCACATTGCTTACATCGTTACCTTTCGGCGCATCAAATACGATCTGATGAATTCCGGTTGTCTCATCCTGCGCAGTAATCGTTATAGTCGCCTGCGCATTATAAAATCCAAATGTCACTGCCTCAAGTACTTCTTCCAGAACGCTTTCGCTATATGTAACTGCCACATTTGCAGGTGGTGTCTTGTCTACCGTAAATTTATCCGGAACATAATCCGCCGCATCATGCAACGCCAGATCCTTATACGCAATATCAAACTGATAATTGGCATCAATCGAATAGGTGATATTTGCTGTATAGACATCCCCATTCTTCTGCCAGTTATCACGATTTGAAAGGTAGGAAGCATAATCACTTACCACAATGGGATTGTCTTCCGCATCCACCGCACTGACTGTTGCCGTCACATCATCTGCGCGGAAGTTCTGATCTGTAATTGATATGGTTGCTGTCTGTGCCGCATTATAATACTTCACACCATCTATTACATTTGCTACATTCTGATTTTGATAATTTACCTGTATCACCGGTGCAACGGTATCAATCACAATTTTCTCCGATCGGTAATCCGTCATCCGGTTCCCGGAACGATCGGTATAAGACATTGTCACAATATACTCACCATCCCCGGAAATGGTCAGCGTTCCCGTCCACCGGTCTCCCTGTCCGCTCCATGTCACATTGTTCTGCCTCTGTCCATTCACGCAGACAGCCACATCCTCCGGATAAAAATTTGCCTCGTTAATGTCAAATCTGGCCGTTACATCGTCATCATAATACAAGATTGCGTTTGTATTTTCCGCATCGTACTGGTATTCCGTCTTTGTCTGCAGTGTGTCGGCATCCACCACCTGTTTCGCCGCAGTATAACTTACCGACCGTGTCGGTGAGATCGTGTCTATAATCTCAATACGTGCATTATCGTTCTTTACACTGCTGTTGCCTGCGCGGTCATTCGCTTTTACTGCAATGCTTCCGCGATATTGCTCATATTCCGATGCGCTTAAACAAAACGTTGCCTTTGCCTGCTTTCCATCCTCAGAATATGTAATCTGATCGCTTCCAATTACCGCATTCTTTTCCGTCACATTGACTCCGCTGGCATCCGTTTCTTTACTGTATGTCCAGACAAAACTGTCAATTCCTGACATGTCATCCCATGCCGTAACCGTAACATCTATATCCCTATGATACGCATAATAACCAAATGTAACTGTATTCAGCACTCTTTCCCATGCATTCAAGGCATCGTTATAGGTAATCGTCATGCGTTCTGCACCCGGCGCTGTTTTATCGATACACCATGATGCAGCTCCGGTTCCTTCTCTGCCCATAAAATCGGTTGCCTTTACCTGCATATCATAATACTGCTCTGTAGTAAGCGGCATCGTATATACCCAGCGTCCTACTCCATCCTTCTTCCACGAATCACCGGAAAGCGTCTCATTGTTCAATACAAGTTCAGCCTCATCCGCGACGAAGTTTGGATCTGTCACTGTAACTTTTGCCGTAATATCCTGATTAAAGTAATTTTCGTATAGCGGACACTCTGCTTTTCTCCCCTCTGCATCAAGAAAATCGATCTTTACCTCCGGTCTTTCCGTATCGATAATCATCTGCTGCGAAGTGTAAGAATCCATCACATTTCCGGATCTGTCGTCATACTCCATCGTAATCGTATAGATACCGTCCTCCGTTAAGGTAAGACTGCTCGTACATCGATCTCCGTTCTGCGTCCATCCTTGTGACTCCTGTCTGGTTCCGTTCACAAAAATTTTTACATCCTCCGGATAAAAGTTTGCCTCTGTGACGGCAAAGGTTGCTGTAATATCGCCATCATAATAAAGAATTGCGTTTGTGTTCTCACTCTCATAATTATAATTTTCAATCTCCTCATATGTGGCAGCATCTACTACCCTGTATGCAGGAGAATATGTAACTGTGCGTATCGGACTGATATTATCGACAATGTTAATTCTGGTACCGTCATTCTTGACATCACTTGTGTTTCCGGCTTTATCCGTCACTGTCACCGCTACGCTTCCCCGAAACTGTTCTGCCTCCGTTGCAGTGAGTACAAAGGATACCTTTGCATTTTTCCCATTATTGGAATACGCAATCTGATCCTGTGTTATCACACCGTTTTTCAACGCAACATTTTTTGTCGTGCTGGTGTTTTCTTCCTGCGTATAAGTCCATGCAAACGATTCCACACCTGACACCCGATCCTGTGCATGTAATGTTACCGTTACATTATCTTTGTACGCATAATATCCAAAGGTAACCATATGCAGAACTTTTTCCCATGTGCTCGCTGTCGGACTGTACTCAATCTGAATATCCCCTGTTGCAGGCGCATGCTGATCCACCGTAAAAGTCACTTCCTCTGATGTCTCTTTGTCTAACAGGTCTTTTGAAGAAACCTTCAAAGAATACACCGCATCCTCAGAAAATGTAATCGTATTCTTCCACGTATCCGTTCCATTTACTCTGCTCCAGGAAGAATCAAACATTTTTTCTTCGCCGTTTGCAATCGCATGTGTTGCATCCGGCATAAAATTGGACTCCTCAACCGTTACTTCCGCAACAATCGTTTGCTGATAAACGCCTTGATAATTTGCCGCCACCGGCGCATTTCCGTCGGTTCCATGCAGCGTAATCCCAACCACCGGAGCTTCATTGTCCACAACAATCGTCTTCTCTGTTGTGATCTGCGCCCGTCTGCCGGCGCCATCCACAGCAGCCGCCTGAATTTTACCTCGGAACTCTGCCGGAATCCGGAACGAATAACTTACTTTACCAGTCTGTGTATCGATCTCTATTCCCGGCGTTCCCGCTGTAACATCGACTGTCGTCTCTCCCTGACTGACACCATTTGCCACCGTCCCGTCCGACATATATGCGTATGACAGTGAAGCCACTCCAGAGATTGCATCATACGCCGATATTGTTACATCAATATATTCTGCATTGTACAAACCAAATGTAATACCCTCCAGCACTTTATCCACAGCGGTTTTGCTGTAAGTAATATCATACACAACGGGATCTGTCTTATCTAATTTTACGGCGTCCACGCTGACTGCATCCGTGATTGCGCCACTGTTTAAATCACGCAGATAAATCTCTCTACCTGGATTTGTACCATTCTTATCCCATTCAGTGTCCCAGTCAACTGCCGTCTTCCACTCATTATCCTCCAGCGTATTGCTGTAACTGATCTGATAACCTGTCGGTGCCGCAATTTTTACATTACCGGTATACCACTCACTGTTATTTGCTTTATCCCCCGTCACTTCATACGCGTCTGCCGGCGTCTGCGCATAGGAGACCGTCACCGTATAACTGGCGCTTCCTCCCGTATAACAGTCACTTTCTTCCCATGTAGCATTCACGGTTGCTCTTCCAGTCACACCATCCTTGAAAGTAATCTCACCGCTTGAAGAATCCAATTGTTCTACGATCTCACTGCCCGCGGTCTGTCCGGTCACTTCATACACAATACTTCCCGCATTCTGTTGCAGTGCTTCCGCACCGGTCAGTGCATTGATATAGCGCTTTCCCTTTTCACCATACAGTATCGATACATCGCTGCCGTCTGCAAAACCCACCTGCGGATTTGCTTTATGAATCGTAAGTACATATTCCGCCTGCGCATCATTATAACCGGCTGAACCCGTGCTCTCTGCCACAACCTTTACCGTTCCCGGCCGCTTGATGGTCAATGTTCCAAGCTGTGCATCAATTTCCGCCACGTCAGATACGTTGTTTCCATCCGCATCTTTCTGTTCTGTGATCGCATAGGTAATCGTCGCGTCCGCTACCGTTCCGAGCAGTTCATTCGTATAGAAGTTCCCGTTTTCTCCATAAGAAACAGATGGTGCGCTGTTCTTAAACTGAAAACCGGTCTGATCTCCCTTCTCCACCGTAATCTGGTAAGATGCCACTGCCGCTTTGTAGCAGGAATCCTCTTCTTTCTCCGCAGTAACCTTTATTGTTCCTTCTTTTATAAATGTAAGAACTCCGGAATCCGGATCTACGCTGCCACACTCATTTCCTTCTGTAACAGCATAATGTATCGCGCCGGTTCCCTCTCCGCCACTTGCAGCATTCTCAAAACTTCCGGTTCCCCAGCCCTGTTTCCCCGGATTCGGATTTGCAAATACGAATCCGGTCTGATCCGCTTTTTCAATGGTAAGATCATAACTTGCAACGGCTTTTTTGTATTCTTCACTTTCCTCCAATGCCGCTGTGATTGTCACAGTACCCGCACATAATGCGGTTACTTTTCCATCCGCATCTACTGTTGCCACATTTTCATCCAGACTTTTATATGTAACAGCTACATCCGGCTGTTCCTGCGACACTGCAATATTTGAAAAATCTGTTCCATAGGGAACCGCATCCGGCGCTGGCATAGCAAAAGCAAACGTTGTATCCTCTTTCTTTTCTTCCATCTGCACATCCACACCACTTGTATCCGCCGTCGTATCTGCTCCCGTATAAGCAATCTGGTTTCCTTTGTACCCTTCTTTTGAAAAACTTACCGTGTAAGCAGCTCCCGCTGTCAGATTTACCGCATACGCTCCATTCGCATCCGTCTGCGTTCCTTCCACAACGGCATCTGATGTCTCTGAAGTTAAAGTTACCGTTACATCTGCAATCCCGCTTCCCGTCACCTGATCCGTTACACTTCCCGACAGCTGAACCAGCGTTGCTGCAGAAACTCTTAGCGCTCCTATCGGTATCGCACTTACGACAACAACTGCCGCCAGCAGCAGCGCTATCATTCTTTCTGCCAGTGATGTCTTACTAATTTTCATTTTCCGCACTCCTTTTCTTCTGTCCCTTTTCACGCCACAATCTCATCTGTGTGAATATAAGTAATATCCAGTTCTATCTCAAACGCTGCTTCTTCAAGCAATGTTGTCTCACCGCAGGACTGCACATTTTCAAGCTGCGTTGTAATATCGGATGCCGTTTTCTCCGTCAACTCTACCGTCTCCTCCGACTGCGGCATAGACGTCATCCGCTGTGTTGCAATCTTAGTGGTAATGATGTCCATTTGTCCTGTCATGTGCGGCAAAGGCTGCACTCTTCCTGACGGTGATATTTTAATCTGCCCCTGCTCTTCCAGTTTTCGTCCGGATCATTGGTTCCATTCTCTTTCCAGGAACTCTTTTCCTCAATCGTCCGGATACTTTTTCTCGCCGTAGATCCACTCAAATTGCCGATCACTGCCGGTATTTTTAGCAAGGAAAACAGCAGAACAGAGACCCCAAACATCACTCCGCAGAGAACCGCTGCTATCACAAAAATATAGCGATACATCTCATATGTCATTCTTGTTCCCCCTATTCTCCGACCGAATCCAGTTTTTTTTGCGTTTCACGAATCGCATCCTGCAGCTTTTGTATATCTTCACTGATCACAGATTCCTGTACCGCTCCCGCTTCTTCGGATATGGAATTCAACACCTGCTGCAATTCCTCCGCTGTTGCAACCTCAAGGAACTGCACCGCACGTTCATTGATCATACGGTTAATCTCATTCCAGACTTGAAGCTTTGCATCTACACTTCCAAATTCATCCGCCTTATCCTTCAGTTCTCCAACCATTTCCCACAATCTTCCATATTCCTCATACATTTTTTCTGTCTGTTTCACTTTGGCACCGTTATACTGATTGATTAGCTCCATACAGTCCGCAATATCACAGTATATTCCAGCAATCGGATAATCCTCCTTCGAGACTTCCGCAAACCATTTTTCCGCATTTACATATCTGTCATAGTCCGTATTAACATCATAATAAAACATGAAAGATTCCCCAAATTGATAACACACTTCCTCATATCCTTTGGGATTGCTGTTTTTTAATTTTCCCAATACATCTACGCTGTCATAAAACCCCTTTGCGTTTTTTTGATCCAGACCAAGACGCAGCTGCTGCAGTGTCTGCCCTTCTTCTCTTGTCAGCACAAAGTCATTTATGAGCAAGTCGTTCAGACCAAGGTAAGCATCCGTCCTTACCGGATCCGTCAATATCGCTTCATAATAATCTTCCGCATTCTCCGCACGCTTCAGGATGATGTCATAATTTTCACTTTTTTTATTTTCCGCAGAAATGTATCCCCATATGGATACGGCCGCACAAATGACCATCAGGGAAACACTCGATGCAAATGCGGTCAGTTTCCTTTTTTGCTTTTTCCGGAACACATCATCAATCTCATCATAATGTTCCAGTGCATACATCAGTTCTGCACAGGATTGATATCGATCCTGCGGGTTTCGCTGGGTACATTTTAAAATAATCTGCTCCAATCCGCCGGAAAGCGACGGATTGATCTCACGGATAGGCCGGATTTCGTAAGGCGGCTCACAGGGATTCATCCCGGTCACCAGATGATACAGCGTAGCGCCCAGACAATAAATGTCCGTCCTTGCATCCGTCTGCCCCATTCCTCCGAACTGCTCCGGTGCAGCATACCCCACAGTTCCCAGACAGGTGGTATCTGCGAGGTTTTTTTCTTTAAATTCTCTTGCCGTTCCAAAGTCAATAAGCGTCACATTCCCGTCCGGCTTAAGCATCACGTTTGCCGGCTTCATGTCCCGGTATATGATTGCCGGTGTTCTGGTATGCAGATAACCAAGCACATCACAAAGCTGCTTTGCCCACTCAATCACATGTTCCTGCGGCTGCGCTCCATATTCTTCCAGCGCTCTGCTCAAAGGATTTCCCTGTATGTAGTCCATCACAATCAGGAATGTACTCTCATCCTCGATCACATCCACGATACTCGGCAGACTCGGATGGCTCAGCTTTTTCAGCATGTCCGTTTCCGCAACAAGGCTTTGTTTCACCACTTCAAAATCCTTGACGCCATCTTTGCGGACTTCCTTAATCGCCCATTGTTTATTTGCTTTTTCATTCATTGCAAGATAAACAACACTCATTCCGCCTTGTCCGACTTTATTTAAAATTTTGTATTTGCCATCGACAAGCGTTCCTATTTCCAGCATGCCCATCCTCCCTAAAACGTCCGTACCAGCGCAACTGAAATATTGTCCCGCTCACCGCGCATTTTGTTTTTTTCCACCAATTCTGTCGCACAGCATTGCATCTTGTGTTCGTCCAAAAGTTTCTCCGGCTGTAAGCCTTCCCCAATCTCCTCCGGCGTTATTTCATGCCGAAAGCCATCGGAGCAAAGCATATAGACGGCATCTCTCTGCACTTCACCGAAAAACATATCCGGATATACCGCTTCGGAAGCTCCCACACACTGCAGCAATACATTGCGCCGTTCATCCATTTTCGCCTGCTCTTCTGTCATGTTTCCGCATGCTACTTCGCGTGCCACAAATGTCTGGTCTGCTGTCAGCTGTCTTATCCCGTTCTTAATCTCATAGGCACGCGAATCCCCGACATTTAGTATGTAAAATCTCGATTGTGTCAAAAGCATCGCTACTACTGTGGTTCCAAGCCGGACTCCCTGTCTTGCTCCGTATGATTTAATCTTCTCATTCTGTTGTGTGATAATTTTCTCCCACTGGGTTTGTATCTCAGAATCCATAATTTCCGTTTGCATACATAAACCCGGCAGTTCCTTTACCACCCACTCATGAAACGCCTTCACAACCGTTGCACTTGCCACTTCTCCGCTTAAAAGACCTCCCATTCCATCGCACAGCACAGCAAATACCATTCTGCCTGCCGGTGTACGAATCACTTTCATACTGAGGCTATCCTGATTTGTCTTTTTCGTTGTGCCTATATCCGTTGTCGCTGAAATAATAAAGTTCACGCCCGCACCTTCCGCCTTTCCGTCTGCTTTTTTAATCCTTTATCCATGAAAGACAAATTCTTCATTTGCCAGCCGTATTTTATCTCCTTCGGATAAAACAACTTCCTCGTTGCTCCTGATCATCACACCATTTACATAGGTATGATTTGTGGAATTTGTATCCAGAATAAAGCACCGTCCTTCCCTTGTGATAATGTTGGCATGGCTCCGGCTGACCGCTGTATTATCTCCAATAAAATAATCCACATAACTTTTTTCTTTTCCGATACGGAATACCGGTTTACTTAATGATATTTTTTCGCTGTTCTTTTCGCGGATCAGATAAGGCATATTCTCATTTCCCTGCATATGCACTTCCGACAATACTGTCGTCTCTCCCAGTCCGCCGCCTAATACCGTTGTCTCTCCAAAATCCGCCCTGTGCTCAACAATCTTTCCCTGTGACATCATCGGTGCCGCAGGCTGTGATGTCATTCCGTTTGGTCCGGCGGTTGAAATTGCCGGACCTGCGGTATTCTGCGGCGCACTCGCCATTCTGTTCTGCAGCATTCCGTTTGCCGGCATATTCCCCGGCATCGTTATACCGTTATTTGGCACATTCCCCGGCGCACCCGGAACCGCATATTGCTGCGTCTGTACTGTCCCTGTTGTGCCTGCCGGATTCTTTCTGGCTTCCTGCTTCTTTCCTTTTTCTTTTCCTGTCTTCTTTTCCTGCTTCTTCTGTTCCTTCTGGCTCTTATACAAAGCCGCATTTTCCTTGTTATAATGCTGCATCAGATAAAACCAGGACATCTCCTTTTTCTGTGCATTTGTACCACTCGCCGGAGCAGCCTGTGTCGGCTGCTTCTGTACCTGCGGTTTCTGCGCCGACATCACCGGCTGCCCGGACTGCGGTACCTGTGGCTGAGGTCGATAAGTATTTCCCGGAGCAGCTTGCTGCTGATTTTGCCGTGGCAGTGCCTGTCCCTGCGATACCTGCGGCTGTGTCTGTACCTGCGATGCCTTCGGCTGCACATTTTCCTGTCTTGCCGGTGCCTGCACAGCCCCCTGTACCACCGGTGCTGACTCGACCGAAAGCTTTTTCAGGAAATCCGAAAAAGCTTCTGTAGAAAAAGAAGCTTCCTTATTTAAATAGTTAATCATACGAACAAAATAGTCGTTGTTCTCTCTCGAATTCAGACTGACCGTAAACAACAGTTCCTTAAAAAACAGTTTCATATCCGGAAGCTGTTTTTGCTCCCCAGCAACCGGAAGGCATATCATAACCGTTGTCTCCCCTGCGGCATCCACAAAAATGTAGTTTTGATCAAACAGAATAGATCTCACGTCAATCATATATTCTTCTGCATCGCTTACTGCCGCAGCGATTCCGTTAAGTACTCCCAGAAGCTGTTTTTTATTGACCGGGCTCATCAACAACTGCTGCACAGAGATTCTGGTTGTCACATTATATTTGATATATTTTTTCTCATCCTGTTGTGTATAAACAACCGGCGCAAAATTCTTTATGCTGTTATTGGTAAGCATTCCAAGCGTCAATGCGTCTACCTGCTCATCCGGTCCAACCGGATACACCAGATAAGTGCCATTTCCCTGATTTTCAAAATAAAATTTACTCATTTCTGTCACTCCAGATTCTTCCATAATTTGGAGCAGGTCGTCTGTCTCACATTCACAGGATCCATGCTCCAGACATTCATGTCGTACTCTAATTCATAATTTAAAACGATATACAGCGTATCATCGGCTACATAAGATTCCGAAAAATCCAATCCGTCTAATCCGTCTACTACTTTTACATTCTTTAAAAATTCATCTGCAGCAGCTTCGTCCCCACCGGTCAGATATCCGACAAAACGTTTCTTTATCACATCCTGGTCAACAATCGCTCCCTCATGACAGCTTGTGTAAGACGCATAATCATCGCTATCAAATACTCTTTCCAAAAGAGTATTGAGAAAATCTCCTACAGACGCCAAACCGTTATTTCCAAGTTTTTCTGCAGAATACTCGTCCACAGACAGACTTTGCGATGTCTGTAGAAGCGTGTGTGCAGTTGCATTCTGCGCCATATACATTTTAAAAAACCCCGCTAAAAACAACATTAACACTAAAAATACAAGCACTGAGACACAAGCTTCCAGTGTGATGGCTCCCTCTTCTCTTCCTCTTCTCATATCAATACCCCCTGTACTGCTCCCGGGTAATCTCAAACAGGGAGGAATCTATCAATGCAGGCAGCATCTGCTTTACCTTGACATCCGCTTCTGTATGAACATAGGTATAGCTGTTTCTCAGGTCAAATGTATAAGCTGCGCCCTTCTTCTGATAATAGTAGAGTGTTTCTGTTTGTATCAGATTTCCAATGCGCGACAATTGTTTTTCTTTACTTGTAAATAAACACATTAAAATATAGCAATAATCTCGATAACCTAGCTTCTTTAATCCCTTTTTATAATCATCCAAAGCTTTTTCTACTGCCGTAGGTGTCTGTGATTGTTCATTCCGCTGTGGATGTTCATACTGATACAATGTTTCCTGATAATCATATCCATCAACCGTAGCATTAAAAGCGTTCACCAGTCCATCTTTTAATGCATTTTTCTGATCCGTTGTTAAATTAATACTTGATGCTAATTCCCGAATATATTTAGGCAAACCAGTTGGGGTTAAATATACTTCGCTCTTTATAAAATCAACTTCTCTGCCATTCACTAGGATAACCGTATCGGCGAGCGGCTCAAGTAATATCTCCATTACCATTACTAGCGGATAAGCTATAGTTGACGCTGTTGCTAACATCTCAACTTCGGAATTTGTACATATCACAGGAATATTTAACAATAATCTCACAATATATATTGCTAAAAACGTTATTAACTGATTTGCTATCTCACTGCTTTGACCAAAAAGAACATACTCGAGTTCCGCTCCATAAAAAGTAATATCATCTCCATTCTGTGAAACGAATGCTTGAATCTCATCAACCAATGCAGCAATCGTCCCGATTCCCTGCATATGCTGTATCATATTTGCCTGCGGAAGCGAATTGCTGTCGAGTACATATCCATTCATACATTGAAATCCCTGATAGTCTGTTCTACAGGGAATATTCCCTGCTGCGTATGTTGCAATCACCAGTCTCTCATAGAAATTTTGCAGAAAATTCCTTACTAGCTGTTTAATGGCAGAAAATAGTTCATAGGCTTGCGTAAATATACCTTTCAGTTCGTTCCATGATATATTTGACAAAAAGTTTTTAGCCCGACTCTGTAATGCTCCAATCTTTATTATAATTTGAAGCAGATCATTCTCCGACTGTCCCTGCATTGAACGAACAATCTGCTCTCCTGGGAGCCCACCGAACTGATTATCGTAATATTCTAAATCTAAATTTCCAGACAATTCCGGCTTAAAAAAAACATCCAGATTAGAGACACCTTCCGCAAATGATATAAGACCTTTTACTAAATCCACAAGCGAGCCTTCTTCCAGCTTTTCACGGTTGGCTAATATATATCCATCTATACTCTCAGCACTAACATATCCACTGATTTGAACATTATAATATTCACTTCCAATTTCAACTGTATCCGCCCCCACACTTGCTATACTGTATTCATTTACAGCCTCTTGCAACGCATCAAAAGATCCTTTTATCTGTTCTAATTCCGCATCCGAACAGCCGGATGTTCTTTGTGTCCATTCTGTATTGGCATTTCTCAACCCCTCATTTACCGCCTTTGTTACTCCCCCATTCAGCGCATTCTCTTGTATCGCTGTTTCAAGTGACGCTCTGTAATCTAACGCATGTTGATATGTGGTATTATCTTCGTTGATATTTGCATTCTCCATTTCCTGTATCGTTGCATTTACTCCATTTAAATCAGCCTGCAATTCTGACTTTCTTGCATTAAATTCCTGTAACGTTTGTGCTCCACTAAGAATATCATTCTCTATATTGGTCATCAGTTGATTACACGTCGCCATTTTTGTTTTATAATTTGTATAATTCTCCGAGATTTGTTCCAAAACATCACAATACTCATTTTTTGCTGTCTCTGCCTGCGACACTAAAGTTGCAATATTGCGATCATATTCTGCTGCCCCTTCTGGATCTTCCTCCTCATCCGGGCGTCCCTCCCGTTTTGCCGCAATCAGCGCATTCACGCTTTCAGAAAATGCGGTATATTTATCCTCATATGAAACTTTTAACTCTTCAAACTTGTCTGCGTATTCTTTTAGGTCTCCAGCCGCCTCTTCTATATTTATCATAGAATCCACAGCATCTGCGCCTTTCGTGATTATATTAAAAATTCCATTTAAACTCTTTATTTTTTCAAACTGTCTTACAAAATCGTTAATATTTAAACCATTCGCTGCCAAATAAACCCCACCGTTTAATTCTTCGTATTCCATGATCTGTGCTTCTAATACAGAAGCATCTACAAATGAATACATTCCTTCTGCATTGACCGACTGCAAGTCAATGCTGTCTCCCATGACAGAACTATTCTGTATTAAATACTGGTTATACAATGCATCAATATCATTTTCCTGAGACATTGCCAATAGCCCCCATCTCTTATGCAAATAGGAATCATAATTTGCCAGCGTTGCTGTAGAAGATACGCCCATTGCTTCATCTAGTATAGATACCGCACTATTGTATCTTCCGGCTTCAACCAAACACATTGCTATCGTTAAAAAAGGCGTCATCAATACTGCTAAAAATAATGAAATAGCTCCTCTTATCCCTGAAATGAATTTTACTTTTTTAAATCTGTAATATTTACTCATCCGACTTTTCCCCATTCAGTCCTTTAATCTGTAATATCATGAATCAGTTTCATCATTTTATTTATGGCTCCCACCAGACTGCTTCCCAATATGTCCAGACTGCATTGTTTTCCTGCAAAATCCACTGTATCGATATAATCAATCAGATCCAGACATTCTGCACTTGCAGTCGTTTCATAGTGTGCAATACTGTCAAATCCAAAATAACTTAATGCTTCCCCAAACGGAACTGTATATTCCCCTGTAATGGTGACTTCAATATGACGTCTGGCCAAAGTGTCCTCTTTTACCTGGACAGCTACTTCCGGCTGTGTTACCGCCTTTGTGTATGTGGTTTTTTGCAGACGGTCCTGTGAATATTCAAAGCTTTTGGTTTCGGCTTCACGCTCCAGACTATCGTCGCCAAACCAATATCGAAACCGCGATATTCCTGTAATCTGGTCCACACTCACATACGGATCCGCAAGATCCGAATCAGCTAATTTATACGTCGCTGCTGCTTTGGCCGCTGTCTCGTTCGCAATCGTCTGCACATTCCACGCCTGAAACAACACCGAAAAAATAGCCAGCAGGAAAAAAAGCAGAAATACCGTGATCGTATATACAATCAATCCTTCCAGCATCACCTCACCAGACTCATTCACATGTGCCTTCTTTTTCATAAGCAACCCCTTTACTCAAAAACGAATCTCATCATCTGATAGGTGCCCTCCGCAGCACTTACCATACATGTTTCATCTGAGTTAAAATAATAAGCATCCAGGTAATCAAATCCTATTACCTGTTCATATTTACTGTTTATAAATCCCCAGTGTCCGTTTTCATCACAGATAGCTGCCAGGTGATCAGAGAAACTTTTTGCACCAGCATATTGTGGCTTCACAGCAACATTTCCCTCCGTGTCAACATAGCCCCATTTTCCTCCCTGCTTAAAGGCAATCAATCCGTCATCAATGCAGATGTCAATATCATCACACGAGAAATCTCCAATCTGATTTTCCTCCAAATCATAAATGTGATAAGAGCCGCCCTTTTTCGCCAGAATCACACCACCCTGCGCATAACTGCCATACAGATCGAGCTTGATATCTTCATAACTGTCCGATACCGTCTTTCCGGTATCATCGATCAAAAACCATTTTTCCCCCTGCAAAACGGCAGCTTTATGATTATAAAAACTTCCTGCCTGATCGTATTCTCCGGGCAGATATTTCCCATCTGTATTAAGATATTTCCATTTATCATCCACCTTTACCGGCACATATCCGGATGTCTCTGAGTAATATCCTGCATCCTGTACCGTAATCTCAAATCTTGCCCGCGTTACTTCTTTTTTATCCAAAAGTCTTGTATCAATATCATTCGTATAAATTCCATCACCCTCATCATTGATTAGTCCAATAAACTGATACTGACTGCTGACTTTCTCTCCTTTGCCATCAAGCACCTGCCATTTATCACCGTCACATACCGTGATATAACCGTTCAGGCAAGTTTTAAATTCTGTATAAAGTTGATAATCCAATTTCACTTCATACAACAGCTTCTGATAAACAGCCGTCAGTTCTTCACTTTTTGCTCCGCTGTTCAACGCTTTTTTTGCCGCTGCATATGCCTTGGAATCATTCTTTCCTTCCATATATAATTCAATTTCTGCCTGCCAGAACTCCGCCTGCTTCGGATATGCCACCGTTGCTGCACTCATATCACCGATGTAGCAATTCCGCACATAAGCAGTCGGTTCTTCCGCGTAATACAGGTCATAGATTTCCTTAATTTTCTGATATGTCTTTATATCATCGGAATAACTTAACGACTGCTGATAACGTTCAATTGCCTGTTCATACAAACCATCCTTCAGGCTGTCTTCTGCCGATGCCAGCAAATTTTTATATTCTAAATAGGAATGTATATTTTTTGACCAGAACACACCCCAGCCACCGGCAAGCACGCCGAGCATTCCTAATGTAATCAGTATTTTAGAGCCTTTCATTATCCTCACCAGTCCTTCTTTCTTAGTAAATTGTAAAGAAGAGCATCACTGCATATCCCACATATAAAAACGGTCCAAAAGCCAGATGATCTTTTGCCGTACATTTCTTCAATAAAACCATCCCTGCCGAAAACACTGCACAACAGAGCAGCGCTAACAACAACGTTGAGAAAACAATATTTGTTCCGCACAAGAATCCATGTGCCATCAAAAGTTTGATATCCCCTTTTCCGATTCCTCCTTTGGATGCCTTGTCCGCAATTCCCAATACAACACCGCAGAGCAGCGCTCCCAAAATGGCTCCTGCCAGATCGATCCCTACATTTCCACCCATCAGTGCCTTTATGGCAACAATCACAAGACTGGAAAGTACCATGATTCCCGGTATAAAATTAGGTATAATGCGCATTTTCTCATCAATCACAGCTGCTCCGAGTATCAGAAAATAGCTGATGGTAAGACGCACCTCCTCCGCAATCAGAAAATCTCTGGTCGCAATTCTGCAGCCTTCCAAAACAGACACTGCCACAAGAATCAGACACATTACCACAGTCCGCCAGCCTCTGCGTGTCTCTTTCGCCCCCCGCTTCCGTGCAACCGCTTTCATTGGTAGCATCATTGCCGCTGCCAGAATTCCCCAGCCAATTCCATGTATTACAACATTCACTTTTTATGCTCCTGTCTCTCTTATTTCAATGGATACAGAGAAAACCTGCTTGTCTCTGCAGCAGGTTTTCTCCTTTTTCTTTTAACCTCTTCCACCATTCTGGTTAAAAAAGTCGCCTACGTTCGTGTCAACCCATTCAAGAACCTGATCCTTGAATCCAAGAAATACGCCGGCAAGTGCCAGTGCGATACCAAGAAGTACCAGAATCGATATAAAGTTTGTATCGCCTTCCTCGTGATTCAGGAAAGAGTCAACTCTAATCTTCGCTCCAATCAAAAATGAATCTGCTTTTTCTAACAATTTCATAACTGTTTCCTCCTTTCTCAAAAATATTTATCTATACGCATTGCGCATAAATCAAAATGACATGCTCTGCATCGCTGCCGATACGATAATCATAATAATTCCGGCGAACGTAATTCCAAGCGGAATAATCAATTTCCCGGCAGCAACTTCTCCCTGCTGTAACGCCATCTGCCTCTTGTGTGCCCAGAGTTCACTTGTCTGGGAAACCATAAAATCCGCCAGTTCGCTGTTTCCCTTCTGCATTCCCTGAATCATTGCACTCGTAAACTTTTTAATGCTTGCCGAATCTGATGTGACACCAAACTTATAGATCGCTCCTATGTCCGATTCTCCGTTTTCCATATCCTCGCATGCCTGTTTCATCAATGTATACAGAGTTCCCTCTTTTCCATAGGCAGTGACACGCCATGCCTCCCGCAGTACCATGCCGGAATTGATTAAAAGTGCCAGCTTGGAAACCATATTCGGAAATTCCGCCTCACATGCTTCCCTCCGTTGCTGTACTTTTTCTTTCATTCTGGATAACGACAGATTCCAGAACGCGGCAACAAACAACAATACCAGAATGAGTAAAATCGGAAGCTGTTCCGTTTTCAAAAATCCAGATAGTGAAAAGCCTACGGAAACAACCAGAAGCGTAAGTGACAGGAATTGCGCCCATGCAAGATTTGCATAGTATTCATAGTACCGGTCGCCCCAAAGCAATTTTGCCTGCTTTTTCAGATTCCGCTCCATTTTTCCGCGGAGTTTAAAAATTTTTCCATCATTAAGACTAAATCCGACAACATACAGTTCTTTCAGAAAATACTCACCGCCGTCCAGGCTTTCCACCATATAGCCGTACTGCTTTCCTCTGGCTAAGTTCACAAGAAACAGCACGGTAGTGATCGACGCCAGAAGCAGCATGATAAAATTCAATACCATATCCTCACCCCTTTATATCTACAATTTTTAGCCCGTATTTGTACGCTCCCACAAAAATTCCGATCGCGATCGTATTCACAAACACTCCCATCGGAGTTGCAAAATTAGCCGCAAATGCTTCATTGGTAACTCTCAACAACATAACAACGGCAATCGGCATGATGCTCATGACACTGTGCTGCATCTTATTGGATGTAAGTTTTGTCTCTATTTCATCTGCCACAGCCATTTTTTCGCTGATAATATTGTGTGTCCGGTGTATGATGACTTTCATATCACCACCCTTTCGATAACACACCTCAAATACATCCGCGAAACTTTTGATATCTTCATTGCCGCTTCTGTCTCCAAAATTTCTCATCATATCCTCAATATTGATGTTCTGTGCAATTCCGTTTAAAATTTCCTGCATCTCGACCACAATATAGTCTTTTTTTTCATACTGCATATTCAGATCTTCATATGCCGCCTGAAATGCATTTTGCACATTACTTCCGGATGAAAACGACGCCGTCAGCGACTCCAGCATATCCCGAAACTGTAGTTTCAATTTATTTTTCCGTTTTTCTAAACAATTTTTTATATATACCGGAAATGCAAAATGAACTGCAAATGCACCGACAACCACGAAAAAGATCACATTTGAAATGTATGTTGCCGTGGTCGCCATGCCATCTCTCATAAACAGATTCCCATAAAAGACCATCCCCACGCATCCGCCTATCAGAAAAAACAGGAGACTCACGCCTATCCGCTCTCCTTTTCCCGGAATGTAGACATCATAGTTAAGCATCGGGTTATTGAGCGGGGAATTTATGTACTGTTCTTCCTTCTTCTTCTCTTTTTTCATGCTTTTTAAACCTCGACTTTTATTCCTGCCAGCTGCAGCTTAAAAACATTCTGCATTTTGTTTTTTGTCCGCTTCAGGCTGCCGGACACCTTTTCCAGTGTTGTATTCTCATCCTCCTCAAATACATACAATGGATTGAGCTGAATCTCTCCGTTTTCATATCCGATCACTTCCGTGATCTCCATCGTCTTTCTCGACTTATCGCGAAGTCTGGACAAATGTATGATGATATCAATCGCTGAGGCAATCTGCTGGCGGACTGCGTCAAGCGGCAGACCGTCAGCTCCCTGCAGAACCATCGTCTCCAGTCGGCTTAACATATCCGCGGTACTGTTCGCATGTCCGGTGGACAGTGAACCGTCATGCCCGGTATTCATTGCCTGCAGCATATCCAGTGCTTCCCCGCCGCGGACCTCGCCCACGACAATCCGCTCCGGACGCATACGGAGTGAAGATTTTATCAGATCACGAATCGTAATTTCTCCCGTTCCGGATGCATTGGAATTACGCGTTTCCAGACTGACCAGATTGTCGATACCAACAATCTGCAATTCCGCCGAATCTTCAATGGTAATGACACGCTCGTCCTTCGGAATATAATTAGAAAGCGCATTTAAAAACGTTGTTTTTCCGGATCCCGTACCTCCGCAGATAAAAATATTGTACTTTGCCTGCACCAGCAGTTTTAAAATATCCGCAATTTCAGGAGTGAGTGAACCATACGCAATTAACCGTTCAATTGTCATAGGTGTCTTCGAGAACTTACGAATCGTGACAATGGGACCGCACAACGAAATCGGCGGCAGCACCACATTCACACGCGACCCGTCCGGCAATCTGGTATCACAGATCGGATTTGCCTGATTGACCTCTCTTCCTGCCTGTCCCACAATCCGTTGAATAATGTCCTCCAGATTCTGTTCGCTTTCAAAATGCTTATCCAGCTTATACAAGCGTCCATTCTGCTCAATGAAAATCCGATCCGGTCCGTTAATCATCACCTCTGTAATCGTGTCATCATTGATAATGCTGTCGAGCAGACCAAACCCGCGGATGGCGCCGTAAACCTGTCCCGCAATCGAAATTTTCTGCTGAATGGAACAGTACGCATCACTCATATACTCATTTACAATCTGTTCCACTTTTTCTTCCAGTTCTTCATTGGAGATCTGTGCCAGCTGAAAATGATCCGTTATATACTTTTTTATTTCAAGAACTTTCTTCTGTTCTTCCTCACTCGTCATTTTGCAACTCCTATTTACTATATAACTTTGCAAAGTTAGGAATGTTTATCAGTTGTTCGATTACCTGCTGCGTCGTCGCATGCTCAAAGCGTGGAACACCACCCAGTTCTTCCAGGTCAAGCCCCTGCACAGCCTTGGATATCTTATTGCTGAATTTGTTATAATACAAATATGCCTGGCTCATAAGAACCTCATTTTTCTGCTGCGCCCACAGTCTCATTGTCTGCAGCCCACGTTCCAATTTCATATTGGAAATATCCGTTCCGTCGCTCACAAATACAATTTTGGAAGAATATTCCAATATTTTTTCTACTTTGGGATTCAAATCCAGATCGATATCGGTTATAATACAGTCATATCTGCCGGATGCACACAGTTCATCCAGCAATGTCTTAACATCTGTTTCATCCATTTCCTGTAGATCCAGGGCAACTTTCGGACTGGCATAAAAATAAACACCGGATGCATCCTGTCTTAACGTACTCTCCAGCTTTATATTCAAATTATTCCGCTTGCTTTTGACGGCATATAACACATCGCCGAAATCTGTCTGTCCCTCTCCATGAAAGAAACTGTCTGTCGTTCCGAAACGTTCCAGATTTAAGTACAAAACCCTGGCTCCACGTCTGACTGCATAGATACAGAACGCCGCTGCGACTGTAGAACAGCCCGTTCCTCCCGAAAACGATCCGAATGATATCACTTCCGTTGTATTCTGATGATTGGATGAATATCCGCTGATAACTTTTGTCGTATTTTCCGCATAAAAATCTAAGATTTGCTTATAGAAAGTCTCCGCGCGCTGATATTTGAATATCGTGCGCTGTCCATGTATTTCTTCCGTTTCTGCATTTTCTGCAATATAGGCAAAGCATGTATTTTCGGGAATGTCCGCCACATTCACTTCAAACTGTTCATTCGCAAGAAATACCTCCACTTTTCCCGACTGCACACACTGAAGTGCCACTTTAGGATCGGAAAAGGAATAAAATTCAATACGGTCCGGGTATTTATTTAAAAATACGGTTGATAATCGTTCCAAATAATTTTTGTCTTTGTCTAATAAAGCCAATTTTATCTTCATGTTGTATTCTTCTTTCCCGTCATCTACCAGATGCGACAAAATTTCACAAAAAATTCACTTTTTATTATATTTTCTTCATTTTCCCGTTTCAACGTGTGACACTCTGTGTGACGCATTTACATCGTTCATTTGGAACTTTCCTCCCAGATCTGCCGTATTCTTTCCGTTGTAGTTTCCGCATCCACAAACAGATCATTATCCAGGGCGAATTTTTCAAAGCCGCACAAGGAATCATAGACGCTCCATTCTTTTACCAGCAGCATCTGTTTTCCCTTCTTTTTGCGCCAGATTCCCACCGTTCCGCGTCCGCCGGTAAAAATCCCGATGCCGGGTTCTATCGCAAGCTTCGTCTCATCCGCCATATATGCCAGGCACTGTCCTTCCCTGATCCTTGCCAGCCAGTGCCCCACACGGTTTACCCGCTCGGTCTGCGACATTCCGCCGTCCTCACGCGCTCCCTGGCACTCCGCGCCGCAATCCGCACGATCCGGATTCAGATATGCCCTCAATGCCCGCTCCGAAAAATAATATTTCCCCGCGATGCCCGTTCCCTCCCGGGAATTTCCTGCGTCATCCGAAGATTTTCTCTCAGCCGGGAACAACAGTACACTCGGGAAATAACCGAATTCCATATATGTTCCATCCATCTGAATATCACGCAGGATGCCTTCATCCGCACCTTCCAACTCATAATGCATGGCAAGCTTTGCTGCGCTTTTCTTCATATAGTTATACTGCCCCGCAAAAAATTCCGCTGCTGCACTTTTGTGCAGAATCATGCATTCGCTCCGCTCCTTATTGCACAGGAATACACTTTCCCCGGCCAGCACCATATTGGGCAGCAATGTCATCTCGTTGATATGCGACCGGATGTCATCATAATAGTAATAGACATGATACGCTCTGCACTCCGCGGCAAGTGCCAGCACAGAAAAAATGAGCATAATATTTTCGTTATTGTTTCCGTCGCAGTCCAGACAGAGGATATGCTCCAAGATAACGTTTCTTCCTCCAACTGCATGTAATAACAGTTTCAGCATCTCATTCTGATCCGGCTGCATCATCATGCGGATGAAAAGAGGCTCCTCGCCTGCACGCTCACATTCCTTCCGCAGCAGGCTGATGAACGCCTGCTCCACTTCCAGTTTTCCGTGCCGCACGTACTCCGCTTCCTCCTGTGGTTCCTCCGGCATCCCGGTATCGGGAAATGCCGCGGGCAATGCCGGTTCCTTCATACGAAAATCCTTCATTCCTTCCAGTGTCTCTGCGATCTTCCGATACCCCTCATACGTTTTGTCCCCGTAAAGATTTCTGTAATACGCATCCAGCAGTTCTCCCTGCTGCTCCGGCAGCAGCATCATTCCGTCTGCCAGCTTTTGCACCTCTCTGTAATTCTTCGGGACCCGGCTACCGGACATGTATTTCTGTATCAGCGTCCGGTCCATCTGGACATTTGCCGCCAGCTTTTTCACCGAGATATTCTTTTCATTGATAAATGATTTCAACAATTCCGAAAATACTATCATTGTCCACTCTCTTTTTTTCTTTTGTCGTCCAATCAGAGTCCATTATAACAATACTAATGTATTTTGTAAATATACACCGTTCTTTATACACTTGTTAGAAAAGGAGTAAACAGAATGTTGGGGGATCGAATCAAAACCTTACGAACTGCCCGCAATTTGAGTCAAGTTGAGCTTGCCCGAAAACTGAACGTTTCTAAGCAAAGTGTAAGCAACTGGGAGAATAACAACATTCTTCCGTCTGTGGATATTGTGAAAAAACTGGCTTTGTTTTTTTCCTGTTCTACCGATTACCTGCTGGAAATGGAACAGGACCGCATCATGGTGGAATTTACCGATCTGACGCCGGAGCAGAAAGCTCACATTCAGCTGATTATCAATGATATGCGGGCTTTGAACACAAAAAAATAGAGCAGGATTCCTTCTATCGAAATCTCGCTCTATAGTATGTCAGATTCATAACCTACATTCTTAGTCTTAGAACCGTATGCCTCTTCTTTTTTCTCCTGCCTTAGCACTTAGAACCGCACCAGCTCGGACGGCTCGTCTCTCTTTGCCACATACATCGGGAAATCATCTCCTTTATACGGATTATCTCCCATCGTCACTTCCAGCCGCACCGTCTCGTACGCAAGTTCCGCGTAGTTATTTTCCTTGGACAGATGTCCTAAAAAGACCGTGCCGAAATGATCGTGCAGCACCTCCCCGAGCAGCCGCCCGGAAAGCTCGTTGGACAGGTGTCCCTTTTCTCCGAGAATACGCTGTTTTAACGGATACGGATAGCTTCCGACCTGCAGCATATGTACATCATGATTCGCCTCAAGAAGAAGCACGTCAAGCCCCTTTAACTTCTCCACAATATGGTCGTCATAAATTCCCAGATCCGTCATGACCGCCATAGATTTTCCGGGCTGCTTCATCTTATACGCCACCGGCTCAGCCGCGTCATGCGAGATGGCAATCGGCTCGATCGTCATATCTCCGATCGTAAAATCCTCTCCCGCATGAATCTCATGAAACAGGGCGGGATCGATCATTCCGACGGATTTGGTGTGCAGTATCGCATCGATCGTCCCCGGAGTCGCATACATCGGCAGACCGTAACGTCTCGCGAGGACGCCAAGTCCCGCGATATGATCCACATGCTCATGTGTAATCAGAATTCCCTGCATCTCTTCCGTTTTCAGATCAATCGAATTCAGACCGGATTCAATCCGCTTTCCGCTGATTCCGGCATCCACCAAAACATGGCATTCGTCTGTTCCCACGCAGATACAGTTGCCACTGCTGCCGCTTGCTATACTGCATAATTCCATTTTATTTCTTCCACTCTCTATCTGTTAATTTCCTGCCAGCGAAGCTCGATCTGGTCACCCTCGGAGAGCACTGCCGAATACTGTGCCTGCTGTCCGTTCAGTTTTGTGATGATCGCTCTTCCCGCAGATGCCGTTAAATCAAAATCGTAAAAATCAAAAATATCTACAAAGATGTAGTTCTTCTTTCCGGTCAGGCGTACCGGCTGCTGATTGATAAATACAACCAGTCCCAGATCTGTCTTCTGCGAAGCCTGCTGCGCTTCCCCATCGGACGGCTGCTCTGCGCCGCTCTCTGCTCCTGCGGCATCCGCCTCTGATGACGGTGCCTGTGGCATTCCATGCTCCGCTTTCTCTGAATCTGTACCGTTCTGTGCCTCGTTCTCGGCGGCATCCACTTCCTCCGCTGTCTCAGCCGGGATCTCATCCGCTGTCTGCTCCGTCCCGCCAGCCGCAGCCGTCACAGGCTGCTCCGCGATCGGAAGTTCTGCCGGATCCACCGCCGCTGCTCCAAAGGAAAGCACCACCCAGTCCACGGAAAAGTTCTCGTACACAAGACTCTCCATGGTTGCCACGCGGTTATTCACAAGGATCTCATGATCCATATCCACTTCCACATCCATAAATGCCGCCAGCTGCTCCACGGTATAGAAGCTTCTCGTCTCAACCGCATCGCCCTCTTTGATCTCATAGGACGGCAGTTCCAGACTTCCGTTGACTTCCAGGCACTTCGGACAGCGCACAATCCTGCCGTTGACGACCACCTTCATATCCGAAGAGGAATACTCATCCAGCTGCTCTAAGGTACAAACCGCCGCTTCACCCTGTGTCGACGCTTCGATCACGATGTCGCTGTTCGTGGCCACGGACATGGTGTCGGTGGTGACGATGGACTTGTCGATCCACGGGAAGGGGTCGGTTTCCGCCGGATCAAGGCAGGCGACGCCGGTGAGTTCAATCGGACGACCGATACGTGCGGTCAGTTCGTCCTTCTGCTCGACGATCAGACGTGCGGTCTGCGATCCAACGGTGCCGGCGCCCAAAAGCCCGACGCGGATGGGGGTTTCGTTCTCGTTTGCCACTGTGAGCCCTTAACCTTTCTGTGCTTGCGCATGCGCGACTCGTGTTCATTCTACGAACGCAATATGACGAGACCGCCGTGCCGTTCCACGAATCGGAGCAGCACGACGGCCTTTGTCTATCGCCACGTTGTTCGCAGCATGCCGCAACAGCCCGCGAAGGGGATGCAACGGCTCGCAGACCTGCCGTTATTCGCTGACGTCCCAGCCCAGCAGGTCGTCGATGGTCTGACGGCGGATCATCACATGCGCACCCGCCTCGGATACGCCCACAACCGCCGGGATCAACGCCTGATTGTAGTTACTGGCCATGGTGCGGCCGTATGCGCCGGTAACCGGCACGGCGAGCACATCGCCACGCTTGATGTCGGCGGGAAGCTGGCATTCGTGCACGATGATGTCGCCGGATTCGCAGTGCATACCCACCACACGGGAGAGCTTGGTCTCATCGGAACCCTTGCGATTCGCCAGTTTCACCGCGTAATCGGCACCGTACAGCGCCGGACGGATGTTGTCGCTCATGCCACCGTCGACGGACACATACACGCGTTCGGTGACCGGGTTGCCGGCCTTGTCCGTGGCGTCGCCGCTCAACTGGACCGGCTTGACGGTGCCGACGCGGTACAGCGTCACCCCCGCAGGGGCCACAATCCAACGCCCAGGCTCGAAGGAGATGACCGGCGCCGGCATGCCAAGCGCACGGTTGATGGACGACACGGCCTGGGACAGACGGCCAAGCTCCACATCGATGTCCATCGAATCCTCGCCATCGGTGTAGGCCACGGAGTACCCGCCGCCCAGATCGACTTCCGGCAATGTATAGGCATCGGTGGCATAGAAGGTCTTACGCAGCAGCATCATGCGCTTGGCGGCCTGGATGAACGCGTCGGCATCGTGGATGTTGGAGCCGATATGCGAATGCACGCCGACCAGTTCGAGCACATCCTGATGCCGGTAGATCTCTTTGAGCACGGCGAGCGCCGGGCCGTCCGCCACCATGGTCATGGCATCGGCAAGCTTGCGGTCGCCTTCGGATACCTTCTCGTGGCTTAGGTCGTATGGGTATTTGATGTCGTACTGCAGCTGGCGTTCCGTGCCTGCGCCATCGTGCTTCGTGGCACCGCCATTATCGGCAAGACGCGCGTTGGAGCCTGCCGGCGTGACATCGGTCAGATCGTCCAGCACGTCGAGTTTGGAGGTGTCGGCACCGGCCGGAAGCAGCGAGACGCCGAACTTCTGATCCTCGTGCGCGGTGGAGATGAACTCGTGGCCACCGGCGTGGATGCCGGAGGTTACGCGCAGCATGACGCGGGCGCGCTTGCCCATCTTGCGTGCGATCTGCGCGATGCGCGCCGGCTCGTTCGGCTCGTCGATGACGATTTTGGCAAAGCCCTGTTCGATGGCGAGCGCGATCTCCTCATCGGATTTGTTGTTGCCGTGCAGCACCAGCCTGCGACCGGGTACACCGGCTGCGAGCGCGATGCGCATCTCGCCCATGGAGCAGGTGTCGATGAGCATGCCCGCGCCGGTGACGATGCGGCAGATCTCCTTGCTGAGGAACGCTTTGCCGGCGAAGCTCACATGGGTGACGGTGTTGTCGAAGGCGCTGGCCGCGGCGCGGACGAATCGTTCGGCGCGCTGACGCACTTCGTCGGTGTCGATGAGGTACAGCGGCGAGCCGAACTCGCCGAGCAGGCTTTCCGCGGTGCGCCCATGGAAGGTGATTTCGCCGTTTTCGTTGACGGCGCTGGCTTCAGGCCAGATCGGGGTGACTGCCATACGCGATCACATCTTTTCCGGAGCGGCGCAGCCGAGCAGGTCGAGGCCTTCGGCGATGACGGTTTTGACGGCATCGTTGAGTTTGAGTCGTGCGGCGGCGCGTGCCGGTTCCGGAGCCTTGGCGATGCGCAGTGCTTCCGCCTCCTCGCCGCGCGCTTCCGGATCGGTGAGTTCCATCGGCACCACACGTTCGACGTTGTACCACTTGTGGTAGGTGGCGGCAAGATCCTCCAGATAATGCGCCACGCGGTGCGGGGCACGCAGGTCGCCTGCTTCGCGAAGCAGGGCGGGCCACTGTGCCAGTGCGGCGAGCACTTCGCCGTCCGCCGGGGTGTCGAGCAGGCTCAGGTCGGCGCCTTCGTAGGTGATGCCGGCGGTTTCGGCATTGCGATCCACGTTGCAGGAGCGTGCGTGCGCATACTGCACGTAGTACACCGGGTTCTCGTTGGAATGCGAGGCCAGCAGGTTCAGGTCGATGTCGACCGGGGAGTTGTAGTCGGTGCGTGCCAGCGAGTAGCGGGAGGCATCCACGCCGATGGCGTCGGTCAGATCGTCGATGGTGACGACGTTGCCGGCGCGCTTCGACATGCGCACGGCCTTGCCGTCCTTCATCACGTTGACCAACTGGCCGATGAGGATCTGCATGTTCTCGCCCGGCTTGTCGCCGAACGCCTCGCACATGGCCATCATGCGGCCGATGTAGCCGTGATGGTCGGCGCCAAGCATGTAGATGGCCACGTCGGCCGGGTTGACCTCGCGGTGGCGCTTGTTGCGGTAGTAGGCGATGTCGGCGGCGAAGTATGCGTAGTTGCCGTCGGATTTGATGATCACGCGGTCCTTGTCGTCGCCATGCTTGGTGGAGGCGAACCAGGTGGCGCCGTCCTTTTCGAAGATGTCGCCGCGTTCACGCAGATCGGCGATGGCCTTGTCGACTTCGCCATCGGAGTACAGGCTGTTCTCGTGGAACCACACGTCGAAGTTGACGCGGAAGTTCTTCATGGACTTCTGGATCTCGTCGAACATCATCGGCACGGCGCGCTTGCGGAACTCTTCGCGCTGTTCGGAATCGCCCTCGCCCAGAGGCTCGCCGTTCTCGTCGGAGCCGCCGTCCACGCGCGGCAGGTTGAGGATGTCAACACCGTCCGCCGTGGCCTCGTCGATCACACGCTGTGCGATCTCGTCGATGTAGGCGCCCTTGTAGCCGTCGATCGGCGTGGTTTCGCCGTGTGCGGCGGCCACGAGGGACTTGGCGAAACGGTTGATCTGCTCGCCGTGATCGTTGAAGTAGTATTCGCGCACCACTTTGGCGCCGTTGGCTTCAAGCACGCGGGCCATGGAGTCTCCGACTGCGGCCCAACGAGTGCCGCCGATATGGATCGGACCGGTCGGGTTGGCGGAGACGAACTCGAGGTTCAGGGTTTCGCCACCGAGGTGATCGTTCTTGCCGTAGGCGCTGCCAGCTTCGAGCACGGAATCCACCACGGCTGCGGCGGAAGCGGAGTCGAGCACGATGTTGATGAAGCCGGGGCCGGCCACTTCCACGGACTTGATGCCGTCCGCCTTGACGAGTTCGGCGGCGAACAGTTCGGCGAAGTCACGCGGCTTCATGCCGGCCTTCTTGGCCAGCTGCATGGCGGCGTTGGATGCCCAATCGCCGTGCGCGCGGTCCTTCGGACGCATCACGGCGAACTTGGCCTGCGGGGGGATAAGATCTGCGGTTAACGTACCGGCCTTGCCTTCGTTCACAAGGTCGTTGACGATGTTGAAAATCAGTTCACTAAGCGCTTCTGGACTCATTCCTCCAAGTCTACCGAGCGCACAGACAGAAACACCCCTCCGATTCCGCTTCGCTTCAAGGCGTGGAACATACGCCCGAGTGGAGGAAAAGGGAGGGGTGAAATCACGGATTACGCGGGTTGTGCCGATCCGGCGGTGAGATTCAGCACAGGTTCAGCGCTTGCCGTTCCTGCGGCGACGCCACGCTTCGGAAGCGTAGTAGGCCACGTAGCACAATGCGACGAACGGAATCATGTACAGCAGGGTCGAACGCTGCGACGGGTCGAGCACCACGAGCACCAGCGCACCGACGCACATCACAATCGCGGCGATCGGCACGAACGGGTAGCCGGGAGCCTTGTAGCGCAGTTCACTCACGCTATGACCTTCACTGATCCAACGCTTGCGGAAGAGCATATGGCATACGGATACCGACGCCCACACCACGAGCGTGGCCAAGCCGGACACGGCGACCAGCGCAAGATACACGGTCGACGCGGCCACCACGGACGACAGCAGGGCGAGCAGGCTGCCTGCCATGCTGAACAGCACGGCGAACACCGGCACGCCATGGAAATTGGTTTTGGCGAGCGCGGACGGGATCATATGTTCCTTGGCGAGCGACCAGACCATGCGCGAGCACACGTACAGGCCGGAGTTCGCGGCGGACAGCACTGCGGTGAGCACCACGAAGTTCATGATGTCGCCGGCGAACGGCATGCCGATGGACTGGAAGACGAGCACGAACGGGCTGGTGTCGACGCCGGCTTTCTGCCACGGGATGAGCGCGGACATCACAGCGATGGAGCCGATGAAGAAGATGGCCAGACGCAGCACGGTGGTGTGCACGGCCTTGGGGATGGCCTTCTGCGGGTCCTTGGTTTCGCCCGCGGCCACGCCCACGACTTCGGTGCCGGAGAAGGCGAACACCACGGTGAGCAGGGTGGAGAAGATCGGGATGATGCCGTTCGGCAGCAAGCCTTCGGAAACGAAGTTGCCGAAAAGCGGCGCATGGCTGTAGCCCTTGATGGGGATGATGCCGAAGATTGCGAACAGGCCGACCACGATGAACGCGATGATGGCAATCACCTTGATGCTGGCGAACCAGAATTCCGATTCACCGTACAAGCGTACGGAAAGAATATTGAGCAGGAACACCACGACGATGAACACCGCGGACCATATCCATGCGGGAGAATCGGGGAACCATCGTTGCATGAGCAGGCCCGCCGCAGTGAATTCGGAGGCGAGCGCCACAGCCCAGTTCAGCCAGTAGAGCACGGCGATGGTGAACGCGGTGCCGGGGCCGATGAATCGTTTGGCGTACAGGTGGAAGCTACCGGCGTAGGGCATGGCCACAGACAACTCGCCCAAGCTCAGCATGATGAAATATACGAGCAACGAGCCGATGCCGTAGGCGAGGATCGCGCCGAATGGCCCGGCCTGGTGAATGGTGTAGCCGGAGCTGAGGAACAGGCCAGTGCCGATCACGCCGCCCAGGGAGATCATGGTCAGGTGGCGGGCGCTCATCTTGCGCTCAAGGCCGCCTTGCTCGTCCGTTACTTCCGTTCCCGCGGTTCCCGTCGTTTGCGCGGATTCCATTGTTTCCATCACGCTTGACTCCCCCGCCGTTTCAGGCCGTCTGCGTTCATTGTCCGATTGCACGGTCATTCGTATATGCTCCTTGCCCGCGATGCTGTGATGGATGCGACCGTTCCGGCACGCGCATCCAAGGGGCAACTATACGGTATGCGGGTACGCGAAGCCCTCGCATGGGGCAGTATTCGGATTATCGTACACCTGTGGCGGCATGCAAAACCCCGTGGGAATCAACTTCACACGGGGCCAGACGGATTAGGCCCGGACGAAACCGGGACCAATGTCACTGTGCTGCGAGCATTGCAATCGTCACTGCACGGCGATGGCGTCGATCTCGACGAGCGCACCCTTCGGAATGTTGTTGCCGCCGAAGGCCACACGGGCAGGCTTGACGGAACCGGTGAAGGTCTGAGCGTACACGGTGTCGACCTCGTGGAAGTCATCGACGTTCTTCATGTAGATGGTGGCGCGAACGACCTTGTCGAGGCTGCTGCCTGCGGCATCGAGGATGTTCTTGATGTTCTTCAACGCCTGCGCCGCCTGCTCGCCTGCGGTCGCACCGGCCAGTTCGCCGGTGGCCGGGTCGATGCCCAGCTGGCCGGAGACGAACACGA
>ERZ827528.1035-NODE-1035-length-30702-cov-7.139165_pt1 | contig 30702 bp, 15 predicted proteins | sample MGYA00519768_ERZ827528 | MGnify/ENA primary metagenome ERZ827528 (study PRJEB31778, sample SAMEA3449343) | human gut metagenome | biome: human gut; feature: human-associated habitat; material: faeces | place: United Kingdom | collected 2010/2012 ...
ATTTGCCGCATTCAGAATATTCTGCGTGGAACGGTAATTCTGCTCCAGTTTAATGACCTTCGCATCCGGGAATACATGCTCAAAACTCAGAATATTTTCAATATTCGCCCCGCGGAATTTGTAGATCGACTGGTCATCATCGCCGACAACGCAGAGATTGCGGTATTTTGCCGCCAGAAGGCTCACAAAGCGGAACTGAACCGTGTTGGTATCCTGATACTCATCGACCATGATATAGCGGAACTGCTCCTGATAATAGTCGAGCACTTCCGGGAACTGCTGGAATAATTTTACGGTTTGTACCAGCAGATCATCGAAGTCCATCGCATTGTTTTTCTTTAACTCTGCCTGATACTCCGCATAAACTGCCGCATACTTCTGCAGCTTCCAGTCGATTCCCGCGTCAATCCGGTACTGGTCCGGCTCGATCATCTCATCCTTTGCGGACGAAATTGCCGCCATGATCGCACGGTCGCGGTACAGTTTCGGATCCATCTGGAGCCGTTTCATGATGTCCTTGATCAGCGATTTCTGGTCATCGGTATCGTAAATTGCAAAATTGTTGGCGTATCCCAGACGTTCAGCATGGCGGCGCAGAATCCGCACGCAGCTGGAATGGAAGGTGCTGACCCAGATCCGCTCCGATCCGTATCCCACGATTTTATCGACACGCTCACGCATTTCTCCGGCGGCCTTGTTCGTAAAGGTCAGGGCCAGAATGTTCCAGGGCTTAATGCCCTGCTCGATCATGTATGCGATGCGCGAGGTCAGCACGCGGGTCTTGCCCGACCCCGCGCCCGCGATGATGAGCGACGGCGAGTCGTAATTGACCACGGCATCCCGCTGGGCGGGGTTCAGACCTTGTAATATCGGCGATTCTTTGGATTCCATGACCGCAAAGTTAATACTTTTTTGCACGCCCTTCGGACAAAGTTCCGCCGATTTCGGAAAATTTTACCGACCCGCCGCACCCCGGTCCCAAAACGGCAATCCGCAACCGCCGTCAGAACAGACACCCGATCCCGAACGATCCGGAACCACCAAGTGTAATTCTTCGTGTTCGCACCTCGCGTCTGCGAAACGGCAGCGTTATCGTCTGCCAAATAACACCCTTTCACTGCATCGAAAGCTTTGCTGGCAAAGTATCCGTCGTACTTTCCATCCCAACCCCAGTTGCAATGCAAAAGGAGAGATTCATCGCCCCTCCTGCTTATGAGATTACTCATAGAAAATCGGGATTAAGGGTTAACAGATAACAAGATAGAAAAAAACCGATGAAACCGGACTGTTTTACCCGTTTTATTTTATTAAATTTGCAATAATTTCGATGAAAAAACGTTGGAAAAACAAAATTGAAAAAACAAACAGAATAACACGACAAATACAATGAGCGAAGTCATCAACATCAAAGAACTCAACGAGCGCATCGAACGCGAATCCGTTTTCGTCGATACGCTCCGCAACGAAATGGGAAAGGTCATCGTGGGCCAGAGCCACTTGGTGGACACCCTGCTGATCGGCCTGCTGTCCAACGGCCACATCCTTCTGGAAGGCGTTCCGGGACTGGCCAAGACGCTGGCCATCACCACGCTCGCCAAGGCCGTCGACGCCTGTTTCTCGCGCATACAGTTCACTCCCGACCTGCTGCCCGCCGACCTGATCGGCACGCTGATCTACTCGCAGAAGAACGAGGATTTCGTCGTACGCAAGGGTCCGATCTTCGCCAACTTCGTACTGGCGGACGAGATCAACCGCTCCCCGGCCAAAGTGCAGTCGGCGCTGCTGGAGGCCATGCAGGAGCGTCAGGTGACCATCGGCGACAACACCTACCCCCTGCCGCAGCCATTCCTCGTGCTGGCCACGCAGAACCCCCTGGAGCAGGAGGGAACCTACCCGCTGCCCGAGGCGCAGGTCGACCGTTTCATGCTCAAGGCCAAGATCTCCTACCCCAAGAAGCAGGAGGAGCGCGACATCGTGCGCATGAACCTCTCGGGCGCTGGCATGCCTCAGGTCAACAAGGTCATCTCGCCCGAGGACATCATCAAGGCCCGCAAGGTCGTGGAGGACGTCTACATGGACGAGAAGATCGAGAAATACATCATCGACATCATCTTCGCCACGCGCGAGCCGGCGGAATACAACCTGCAGAAACTGCAGAATCTGATCGCATACGGCGGTTCGCCCCGTGCGTCGATCTCGCTGGCGAAGGCCGCACGCTCCTACGCCTTCATCCGCCGCCGCGGCTATGTCATCCCCGAAGACGTGCGCGCCGTCTGCCACGACGTGCTGCGCCACCGCATCGGCCTGACGTACGAGGCCGAGGCCGAAAACATCACCTCGGAGGAGATCATCACCGACATCCTCAACAACGTAATCGTACCCTAACGATGCAAGAGACAGAGAACGATATTCTGAAACGCGTCCGGAAGATCGAGATCAAGACCCGGGGTCTTTCGAACGAGATTTTCGCCGGAAAGTACCATACGGCTTTCCGCGGACGGGGCATGTCGTTTTCCGAAGTCAGGGAGTACCGCGCGGGCGACGACGTAAGGGACATCGACTGGAACGTGACGGCCCGGTCGCGCAAACCCCACATCAAAATCTACGAGGAGGAGCGCGAACTGACGATGATGCTTCTGGTGGACGTCTCCGCATCGCGCATGTTCGGATCGACGGACCGCCTGAAGAAGAACATCATCACCGAAATCGCCGCCGTGCTGGCCTTCTCGGCCGCGCAGAACAACGACAAGGTGGGCTGCATCTTCTTCTCGGACAAGGTCGAGAAGTTCATCCCCCCGAAGAAGGGGCGCAGCCACATCCTGATGATCATCCGCGAGCTGGTGGGATTCCGGCCCGAATCGGCCGGGACGAAGCTCTCGGAGCCGGTGCGTTTCCTGACCAACGTCAACAAGAAACGCTGCACGACCTTCATCCTCTCGGATTTCATGGACTCCTCAAAGGACAGGGCGGCGCTGGACGACGCGCTGAAGATCGCCGGCGGCAAGCACGACCTGGTGGGCATACGCGTCTACGACCCGCGTGAAACGGAGTTGCCGGACGTGGGCATCGTCGAGCTAAAAGACGCCGAGAGCGGACGTAAGGTCTGGGTCGACACCTCGTCGCGCGCCGTGAGGGAGCATTACGCCGAAAAATGGCGGCAGCGCAGCGCACAGATCGAATCGACGCTCAAGCACAACCGCATCGACACGGCGATGGTCTCGACCGAGGGCGACTATGTGTCGGAACTGATAAAACTGTTCAAACAGCGATGAAACGACTTTTTGCAATAGCGCTGCTCCTCGCGGGCGCAGCGGCGCGGGCCCAGTCCGACGTGCCGCAGGTCACGGCGCACATCCAGCCCGACAGCGTCATGATCGGCGACCGTTTCGACCTGGTGGTCGACGTCGAGAAAGACCTGGTGCAGGTGGTGCAGTTCCCCGAATTCGAGGACAAGCCGGGGAGCCCCATCGAACTCCACAAGGAGTATCCGATCGACACGCTCGAACGCGACGGCCGCCACCTCAAACTCCGCAAGCGCTACACGCTGGCGGCGTTCGAGGAGGGCAAGTGGAATCTCGGCCGCCCGGCGGTGCTCTATGCCGACAAGAACATCGTCGACACGCTCTGGGCACGCGACTCGCTCTACCTGCAGGTGGCGACCTTCCAGATCGACTCGACGTCGCAGTCGATCTACGACGTGAAGCCCCAGTGGAACCTGCCGTTCCGGTTCGGGGAGGTCAGCGGCTACGCCCAATGGGGCGCGCTCGCACTCGTATTGCTGCTGGCGGCGGCCTATGCGCTGAAGCGCTACCTGGAGAGCCGCGGCAAACGCCTCGGCGACCTGTTCAGGCCGTCACCGCCCCAGCCGCCGCACGTCGTGGCGATCAAGGCGCTGGAGGCACTGCACCACCAGAAGCTGTGGCAGAACAACAAGCACAAGCAATATTATTCGGCACTGACGGACATCCTGCGCACCTACATCGCGGCACGGTGGGGCTTCGGCGCCATGGAGATGACCTCGGATGAGATCATAGAGGCGATGCGCGCGGAGGAACTGCCCGACAAGGCCCGGATGGATCTGACGGCGATCCTGCGCGACGCCGACCTGGTGAAGTTCGCCAAGGCGACGCCCGATGCGGAGCAGAACGAGGCCGACTACCTGAAAGCCTACTATTTCGTCGAGGAGACCAAGGTCGCCGAGGCGGAGGAGGAGACCGAAGGGCAGGAGCCGGTGAAAAACTAAAATGCGTGACAGATGTATAAACTCATATACACAGCGGTATTCCTCCTGGCCGCGCTCGGGGCTTCGGCACAGAACATGCCCGAACGCAGCGAGGTGCGGCGCGGCAACCGGCAATACAACAAGGGCAACTACGAGAAAAGCATCGAACGTTACGAGCGGGCGCTGGAGGCCGCACCGGAGTCGTTCGAGGCGACTTACAACCTCGGCAACGCCCTCTACAAGGCCGAGCGGTTCGACAAGGCCGAGCAGACGATGCGCAGGGCCGCGGCCGACTCGCTGCGTACGGACGGGGAGCGTGCCGAAGCGTTCTACAACCTGGGCAACGCCCAGTTCAAGCAGCAGAAATACAAGGAGGCGCTCGAAAGCTACAAACAGTCGCTGCGGCTGAACCCTGCCGACCAGCAGGCCAAGTACAACTACGCCTACACCAAGCGCCTGATAGACGACAACGAGGACGGCGGCGGTGGCGGCGACGACGACAAGAACCAGGACAAAGACCAGAACCAGGATCAGCAGCAACAGGGCAACGGACAGGACAAACAGGACGGCGACCAGCAGCAGGACGACAAGGGCCAAAAGGGCGATGACCAGGAGCAGCAGGGCGGCGACCAGGAGCAGCAGGGCGACCGGCAGCAGGATCCTTCGCAGCCGGACAAGGAGGGCGAAGGCGACCAGGAGGGGCAGCAGCAGCCCGTTCCGGCGGGTATCTCCCCGCAGGAGCAGGAACAGATGCTCGATGCCATCCAGGCCCAGGAAGACCGCACGCAGGACAAGCTGAAGGAGAAACAGGGCGTCGTCGTCCGGGGAACGAAAAACTGGTAAAACACAAGGACTATGCATTTCGCATCACCATACTATCTGTGGCTGCTGACGGCACTCGTACCGATGGCCGGCTACTACGTCTGGCGGACGTTGCAGGGCGGGGCGGCGATACAGATCTCGTCGGTCGACGGTGTCGTGCGCGCCCCGAAGACCATACGTTATTACCTGCGGCACCTGCCGTTCGTGCTGCGTGCGGCGGCATTCGCGCTGCTGGTCGTGGCGCTGGCGCGCCCGCAGGACGTGGAGCGGCTTTCGCACACGAACACCGAGGGCATCGACATCATGCTGGCGATCGACGTCTCGGGCTCGATGCTGGCACGCGACTTCCGGCCCGACCGCATCACGGCGGCCAAGGAGGTGGCCGGATCGTTCATCGCCGACCGCTACGGCGACCGGATCGGGCTGGTGGCATTCGCGGGCGAGGCCTTCACGCAGAGCCCCCTGACCACCGACCAGGGGACGTTGCAGACCCTGCTGTCGCGCATCCGCAGCGGCCTGATCGAAGACGGCACGGCGATCGGCAACGGCCTGGCGACGGCGATCAACCGCCTGCGCGAGAGCGAGGCCAAGTCGAAGGTAATCATCCTGCTGACCGACGGCGTGAACAACCGCGGCGAGATCGCCCCGCTGACGGCGGCCGAGATCGCCAAGGCGCAGGGCATCCGCGTCTACACGATCGGCGTCGGCACCGAGGGCATGGCGCCCTACCCCGCCGTGGACATCTACGGCACGCCCACGGGCGGCACGGTGATGGCCAAGGTCGAGATCGACGAAAAGACCCTGCGGTCGATCGCCGAGATGACGGGCGGGGAGTATTTCCGCGCCACGGACAAAGCCAAGCTGAAAGCCATTTACGACCAGATCAACCAAATGGAAAAGAGCAAGGTGGAGGTTACGGAACACGTCACCTACCACGAACAGTACCTCCTGTGGGCGCTGGCGGGGCTGCTGCTGCTGTTCGCGGAGTTCCTGTTCGCAAACCTGGTGCTCAAACGGATACCCTGACGGGCACCACGCCCCGGACGCCGGCAAAGCCCTCCCTTTGCCGGAAGGAAAATTGCGGAGGGAATGTCGCTGTCCGACAGGCACCCCAGGTGCCCTAATGCAAACCCGGCGGGTCGGACAGGGACAGCAAACGGGAAACAATACGCCGGGCAGGCATTCGTTATGTTCAGATTCGCAAATCCGCAATATCTCTGGCTGCTGCTGGCAATACCGGCACTGGTACTGATCTTCTGGGCAGCGGCGGCACGCCGCCGCAAAAGGCTCGCACGCTTCGGGAACCCCGGGGTGCTGGAGGAGCTCATGCCCGAGGTTTCGACCGGGCGTACCGCACTCAAGTTCATCCTCTTCTGCACGGCCGCCGTCCTGCTCATACTGGCCGTGGCACGCCCGCAGTTCGGGTCGAAGCTCCGCGAGGAGAAGGCGCAGGGCGTGGAGATGATGCTCGTGGTGGACGTCTCGAACTCGATGCTGGCCGAGGATTTCGAACCCAACCGGCTCGAACGCACCAAATATGCCATCAACAAACTTTTCGACGGGCTCAGGCAAGACCGCGTGGGGCTGATCGTCTTCGCCGGGGAACCGAAGGTACAGCTGCCCATCACGTCGGACTACCGCATGGCGAAGGCCTTCGCCAAGCGCATCGACCCGTCGCTGGTGTCGGTACAGGGCACGGCCATCGGCAAGGCGCTGTCACAGGCGCTGCTGTCGTTTTCGGGCGAAACGGAGGAGACGCACAGCCGGGTCATCATCCTGGTGACCGACGGCGAGAACCACGAGGACGACGCCCTGGCGGTAGCCAAACGCGCCGCGGAGATGGGCATACGCATCTACACCATCGGAATCGGCACGCCCGAAGGCGCCCCGATCCAGATCGGCGGGGAGTTCATCAAGGACGAGAAGGGCGACATGGTCGTCTCGAAGCTCGACGAGAAGATGCTCTCCGAGGTGGCCGGGATCACGGGCGGCGCCTATGTGCGTTCGACCAAGCAGTCGATCGGCCTCGACGAGATCGTAAAGAGCATCAACGAAATGGAGCAGACCGAGTTGTCGATGATGCGTTTCGAGGAGTTCAACGAGCAGTACCAATACCTGCTCATCGCGGCGCTCGTGCTGCTGCTGGCTGAATTCCTGCTGCTCGACCGCCGCAACCCGCTGCTGGCGCACCTCAACATTTTCCGCGAGAAGTAACCGGAGGGTTTGCGTGCGCGCAGCGACAGCCGGATTGCAGAGATAAAAGGAGGACAAGGACGCAAAGGAACAAGGATGAGCGCAAGAATAAGCCGGAACAAAGACGGAAGGGTACGCGGACGAGCGCAAAGATAAACCGGGACAAGAATGCAAGGGTACGCGGACGGGCGCAAGGATAAACGAACAAGGAAAACACAATCGGGAAACATAGCCGGGAAACGGGCGGCGGGATCAATAGCAAAGAACCGACCCGGCATGGAAAAGGGCTGTCAGGCATATCGCCGACAGCCCTTTTTTATTTGCACTGCTGCCATCCGGGGCATTTCAGGACACGCGGTTCCCGGGAGGCCGGAAAGACTTGGCGCCCCCCCCCTTTCCCATTGTAGCGGCAGGCACATCGCGGGAAAGCATCCCGGAAATCCGCCCCGGCGGGGTTACTCCACGATAATCTCGTCGGTGAAAATCCAGCCGCCGGGATGGCCGTTGTGCAGGGCTTTCAGCCGCACGTAACGCGCCGCCGTTTGGCCCGACCAGCCGAACTCGCGGTAGCAATCCTGCTTGTATTCGAACGGGATGTCGTTTTCGACCGAGGCAAGGGGCGTATAGTGCCTGTCGTCGTCCGAAACCGAGATTTCGACCGCACGGGGCATCCAGATGTCGGCATAGAAACCCTGCATGAAACAGGCCGCGATACGTTTCACAGGCAGGCGTTCCCCGAGGTCGACGACCAGTTCGACATCCGTATCGAGCCACCCCTGCCAGCGGCGGTCGCCGTAGTTCCACCCGCCGCGCAACCCGTCGGTCAGCGAAGCGTCGCCCGCAGCCGGGTATTTCGGGCTGTAAGGCGTACGGTAAGCCACCTGCCTGCCGGTCGAGAGGCAATGCAGGGTATCGAGCGATTCGGGGCGGGGGCCGACGGCATTTTTCTGGTCGAAGGGGTGGTATCCGCGCTGCTGCATCCACGCCACGGCGTCGAGCACGCGGGCGTGGAAGTCGTCGAAGTCCTTACGTTCGGGGGCGCTCCACCCCACTTCGGCGATCGCCAGCAGGCGCGGCCAGATCATGTGTTCGGCATGTTCGGCTGTGGGCACGTGCTCGCACCACAGGTTGCCCTGCACGCCGAGGATCATCGGCACGACATCCGCACCCAGCGAATCGGGCGCAGGGTCGTAGGAGTAGGCCTGCGCGAGGGTGAGGAACGCCGCCGCGGCGACCGGCTCGCGGGTGGGGTCGTCCTGGCAGAAATCGAGGTAGCAGTAGTTCGAGGGAGCCATCACGGCGCGGTGTCTGGCTCTGGCCGCGGCGATCCCGCCCTCGGTGCCGCGCCACGACATGACCGTGGCGCCGGGCGCGAGCCCGCCCTGGAGAATCTCGTCCCAGCCCAGCAGGCGGCGGCCCCTGGCGGCGAGGAACGTCCCGATGCGGTGCACCAGGTAGCTTTGCAGCTCGTCGACATCCTTCAGTCCCTCCCGACGCATCCGGGCGGCACATTCGGGGCAGGTGCGCCAACCCCGTTTCGAAGCCTCGTCGCCGCCGATATGGATATATTCCGAAGGGAAGAGCCCGATCACCTCGGAGAGCACGTTCTCGAGGAATTCGAACGTCTGCTCATTGCCGATGCAGAAATCGGTGTCCGTGTAGGGTTTGCCGCTGCACGAGAGTTCGGGGTAAACGGCCAGCACCTCCTCGCTGTGCCCCGGCATCTCGATCTCGGGAATCACCTCGATATGCAGGGCACGAGCGTATTCGACCACTTCGCGGATGTCGTCCTGCGTGTAATAGCCCCCGGCGGCCGCCGGGTCGTCACGGTGGCAGTAGCGTTTGCCGCCGAAGTTCCACCCCTCCCAGTCGGGATAGGGACGCCAGGCGGCGATGTCGGTCAGGGCGGGGTATTTTTTGATTTCGATGCGCCATCCGGCTCCGTCGGTCAGGTGCCAATGGAAACGGTTGAGCTTGTAGCGCGCCATGAGGTCGAGCTGACGTTCGACGAACTCCTTGTCGCGGAAATGGCGCGAGACGTCGAGCATGAAGCCCCGGTAACCGAAGCGCGGGGCGTCCACGATCGTGACGGCCGGAATGCGGCGGCCGTGGTGCCCGGCCAGTTGTGCGAGCGACTGGAGTCCGTAGAACAGCCCTGCGGCATCGGGGGCCGTGAGCATGATCTTTGTGCGGGAGACGTCGAGACGGTAGCTTTCGGGGGCGCCGTCGCCCGTACGGAGCAGTTCGAGCGCGGGCATGTCGCCGTCGGAGGCCTCGACAAAGGAGGCAGGGAAGAATCCGTCCGCGGCACGCTGCATCCACGCCGCGAGGTCGGCCTTGTCCTGCCCGTCGAGGTCGGTCGTGTAGAGCAGCTTGGCAGGCATACGGAAGGCACCTTCGCCCCACGTCACCTGCTGCGGAGCCGGAATGATACCCGTGGCCGGGCACCCGCCGCCGGCGCACGAAGCAAAGGCGAAAGCGGCAAGGCAAAAAGAGATAAGCGTGATTTTTTTCATAAGGTCTTTAGGTCATGTACAACAACAAATCGGGATGAACCGGCAAAGCCGGAGGAGGGCGGAGCGAGCCGTGGCCGCAGCCGGAAGGGAGCCGCCGGAGAACAGCCAGCCAAAGGCAAACCGCAGCCGAAAACCGTCGGAGGACGGGGACAGCCGGAAGCCGAAACCGCCGACAGGCCACGACAGGCCGCCATCCGGGGCGGGTTTGCAGGCCGAAGCAGGGACAGCCCGAAGCAGGAGTATGAAAAAAGGGCCGTGCAACCCGGCTTATGCCGGGGTCGCACGGCCCTTGTCGGTCTATAAGCGGACTAATTCCACTTGGTGTCCATCATCGTCGGATTCGAACTGTCGCCGATGGCATCGTAACCATGGCCCGTAAGGTCGCGCACGATATTGCCGTAACCGCTCTCGTTGGGTTCCCATGCGTTCATGCGCCAGTAGGCGAGCAGCCCGTCGGACGTGGGATCGACATAGTTCATGTTGTTGGCGATCTCGGCCTGCGAAAGAGCCCGTGTCCATACGCGGCACTCGGCGACGTAACCGTTCAGCGTACGGCCGCGGCCATAGGAAGCTCCCAAATGGAACCCTTTCGCGTTGTCGCTCGTAAGGTCGATGGTCTCGCCCTGCGTCTCCACGCCCGTGGCATACTGCCCGTCGATGTAGATATCCCACGACGAACCTGTCCAGACGGCGGCGACATGATACCATTTCTCAAGGCTGAACGGCTTGTCGGAAGCCGCCGGCTGGTAGGAGTCGTGGCAGATCTGGATGCAGTCGGGATCGACCTTCACGTCGCCGAAACGCACGCCGCAAATGCCCTCGATACCCATGATGGAGCTGATGTAAGGATCGCGGGACTGGAAGCCGAGCATGTATACGCGGGCTTCGAGCGTGAGCTGCGGAAGGGCTGCCAGGTCGGAATTCTCCTGGAACGAAGGCACATCGTAGATGTTGCCCGAACCCAGGTAAATCGCCTTGCTGATCACGGGCGTTTTCAGCACGATGAAGAGCGTGCGGCTCGGTTCGAGCACGCTTATTCCGCCGGATACGGTCTTGATGCCCACGGGGACGCAATAGGTCACGCCCTCGGCGAACTCCGAGACGGACGACACCGTGAAGTCGATCGCCGAAGAGGTGTTGTAGCCGGCCAGGATGGTCGTTTCGGTCGAACTCAGGGCGTAGCTTTCCTCGGGCGGAATCTGGTAGTTTTTGCCGTACTTGTCGTTATAGGCAGCCAGCAGTTCGGGCCGCACTTCCAACTGGATCCGCACGTCGTGCTCCATAACCACCGAGGAGGATACGGTGATCGAGGTCTCGGCAGGGGGTTCGTCGATGGTCATTGATTTGTCGGGATTGTTCTGCGCATCGGTCATGTAGATCGCAGGATAGGTCTCCGCGGACTCCTGACAGCCCGTCGCCGCAGCGGCGGCGAACAACAGCGGAGCGACCAAATATTTCAGTTTCATAGTTCTCTTGTTTTAGGTTTAGTTTGCAGGGGCGAAAATCTCGGCCTCGTTCATACTGGTGAAATCGGTTACCCGGCCGACGTATACCCGGAGATAGCGGGCTTTGACGGTCTTCTTGAACTGGAATATCTTCCAGTTGTCGGCCGAGAGTTTGGGCACGAACGAAATTTCATTGGTGAGGCTATACCAGTTGGTGCCGTCCTCGCTGTACTGGAAATCGGTACATTCGGGGTTGGAGTCCTCGTAGTAGATATGCCAGCGGAAGCCGTTGATGTCGTAGGCCTTGTCCAGCGTGATGATGAAGTTGCCGCCGTTCCCCCACGAATAGGACGCATTCGCGGCATACCAGCAGTTGGAGTCGAGCTTGCCGTCGAACATGCAGGCCTTCTGCGCATCGGAATCGAGGTTCCAGACGCCGTTGGCGCCGCTCGAAGCGGTGCCCTGGTAGCAGACGATCGTCCACCCGGAGGCAGGTTCGATCTTCACGCCCGTAAGCGCCGTCGCATCGACGTCGATCTCCACCGCCGACACCGTCAACAGCAGGTAGCGTACCAATGGCTCCTTCGAGGTATAAATATCTTCCGCGGGAAGTTCCACGACGATGGGGATCAGGTAGTAACCCTTCTCGATCCCGGCAGAACTTACGGTAACGGACACCTCGTCGGACAAGAACGCACCGGCTGCCACGCCGAGCGTGCCGAGCGAAACACGCGCGGGGTCGATCGGCTCGTAGGAGGTGCCGTGCTTTTCGTTGTAGGCATCGACCAGCGAATTGTCGATAGCCAGCGGGAACGAAACGTCGGCCGGGGCAGGACGAGCCAGCTCGACCCGGATTTTTTCGTCCACCTCGCCCGTGATGGTACCGTCGTCCCCGACCAGGAACAGGTATTTGGACAAGCCGGTCGAGGTCAGACCGACGATCAGGTCGCCGCCGGCGGGGTTCACATCCTGGATCGCCTCGCGCATATACTTGTAAGGCATCGACGAATTGGCGTACTCATACTCCATGTGATAGGCACCGAAACCGGCACCGAAACCCTGCGTGGGGTTGAAGCGCGCCATGCCCAGCAGCGAGTTGACCCACTGGCCGTCGCGGCATTCATGCGACACGCCGCCGGTTTTCCAGAGGGACTCGAAGTTCTCGGCGAAGATATACTGCTCGGGCTTCCAGCCTTTCTTATAGGCTTCGTCGAAGCGATCCTGCAAATCGGTATAGCCGTAAGAATTATAAGCCTGCACGATGCCGTAGTCGAAGCAGTCGGCCACATCGGCATGCACGGCATAGGGCACGCCGTCGATCATAAGCAGGCGTCCCGTCCCCGACTTGGGGCCGACGTATTTGCTCATGGCCAGGATCAGCTTCCTGAACAGCTCGTTGTCATGTCCCACGAACGGCCCCGAAGCGCCGTAGCCGGGTTCGTAGTCGACGTCGATGCCGTCGTAGCTGTACTTGTCCATCGAGTCCTTGCAGTAGGCTTTGGCGTAGGCCTCGATGGCCTCGTCGGTATATTCGCCGCCGCCGATCTCGGTGAGGAACGGCTCGGGCATCTTGTCCGAGAAGATCGTGAAGGTCACCTTCGTGCCCTTGATCTTCTGCACGAACTCCTTGTCGGCGATCTGCTCGGGGGTCAGCGAATGCCACTGGCTCCAGATGGAGATGATATCCATCGAGTCGGGAGCACTCTGCAGGCGGGTCTGGTAGGACGCGCCGACGGCCGTCCACGAACCGTACCAGCCGAAAGCGATCTTGTGCTTGGTCTTTTTGTATTCGCGCAGGGCCTGGTAGTAGGCATTATCGCGCAGGATGGGCGACTGCTGGTCGGGATGCTGCGTAATTTCACGCTCGGGATCCGTCCAATCCGAACAAGCGACGAAAAAGGCACCCACGATCGCAAGGGCCGCGACGTATTTCAAGAAATTTTTCATCTTTCGTGTTGTTTTTAGGTTCATTATTTCTTATCCCACCAGAGTTTCGTACCGCCGGTATCGGCTCCGCCGAGCAGTGCGGTGGCAGCCGCCACGCCGACGGCATTGTTCGAGTACTCCGAACGCGGGAAGGTCATACGGCGCACCTGGACGTTGGTATCGACCTTGCCGCCGCTGAGGTTGTTGACGATCGGGATCACCTTGGGGTAACCTGTGCGGCGGAATTCCGACCAGGCTTCCTGCCCGTTGGGGAACATGGCGATCCACTTCTGCGTGATGATCCGTTCGAGTTTCTCCTCGTCCCCGGCGCCGGCATTCCATTTCGGGGAGACGGACGAAGGTTTCGAAGCGTTGTATTTCGTCGAGGCGGCCGAAGCGTCCTCGAATGCCTGGGGTTCGCTCGCACTCTCGGCATAGGTGGCCGCAGCGGCCGCGGTAAGACCGCGTTCGAGGAACGACAGTTCGATACCCGTCTTGTAGAACGATTCATCGTCACCGCCCATCTCCCAGCCGAGCATGGCGCCTTCGGCCCGCAGGAAAGCGGCCTCGGAAGCGAGGAACCACACGACGGGCGTATCCTTGGCGACGTTGGGCACCGAAAGTCCGGTATAGTCCGCCTTCAGCATCGAGCTGAGACCGCTGCGGACACCGTGGTACTTGCCATCCTCGCAGGTTTTGAAATAGGCCGGCAGGCGCGGATCGGCGTAACCGTTCATATAAGCGTCGATGGTCGCACCCATGCGGGTATCGTTATAGGCGTTCCACACCTCTTCGAGCGGATTGTATACCTGTACCGAACCGGAACTCTTGAGCCACGCCCCGTCGTCCGAAGCGGTCATCACCCCGTCCCTGACGGCTTCCTCGGCATAGATCCGGGCAAGCCCGGGTTCGACGAAACGGATGCGCATGGCCATGCGGAGCTTGACCGAGTTGGCCAGCTTGAGCCATTTCGTATAGTCGCCCTGGTAAACGGCGTCGACCTTCTGCAACGGCCTGGCGTCGGCGGCATTGGCCGCATACTCCTTGAGCACCACGATGGCGGCATTCAGATCCGTGAGAAGGTTTTTGTAGACGGTCTCCTGCGATTCGTAGGGGTTTTCGGTCTGGCCGAAATTCGAAACGGGGATCGGGCCGTAGATGTCGGTGGTACGCTGGAGGGCCATCACCTTGATGACCTCGGCAACGGCAAAGACATCGTCGGTAACCTGTCCGTTCTGGTAGGCGTACTTGAGGTTGAGCCATGCAGGCATCACATTGGTGAAAGCCACCGAGAAAGGCACGTTGTTGTAGTCCGTACCGTCGAGGTCGTAAGTACAGGTATAGCTGCCGCCGTTGAAGGCCTGGATCGGGGAGAGATAGCCGCCGAAGGCGTCGCCCATCAGGTTGCAGGCGCGCTGGAACTCGTTGGCCCCCACGTCGCTGCACGGGATCACGGCATCCATTTGCATGGTGGTGATGTAGGTCTTCTTGTCGACCGACTGCACCGCATCGGGATTGGTGTTGAAGGATTCGAAGTCACCAGTACAGGCGGCAAGCGCCGCAGCGGCGAAAAATCCTATTGTATGATTGAATCGTTTCATTGGTCTGAAATTTTAGAATTGGAGTCTTACGCTGAAACCGATGGTACGGGCGCTGGGCTGCATGAAATAGTCGAGCCCCTGGTAATAGGTACCCGTGGACGCGGTGATCTCGGGATCGAACGGCGCCTTGTTGTAGATCATCCACAGGTTGCGGCCGACGAGCGACACGGTCATGCCGATCTTGTCGTTGAACCACCTGGAAGGCAGGTCGTAGCCCAGAGTAAGTTCACGCAGGCGGACGTTGGTCATGCTGTAAACGTAGTGTGAAAGCATCGAAAGCCCGTTGCCGTTGTTGGCGTAGAAGACCCTGGCATCGGGGACTTTCTGATCCTCGGAGATCCAGACACCGCCGTTTTCCCGGGCGTCGGCCGAATCCTGCGAGGCACCCCAGCGATCCATCAGGGCCTGCGTCGCCGAAACGCCCTGGCCGCCGATGCGGGCATCGAACAGCACGCCGAGGTTCACGCCCTTGTAGGAGAAGCGGTTGTTCCACCCCAGGCGGAAGCGGGCTTCGGTATTGCCGCCGTAAAGCCACGTATTGGGATCGGTGGTGACGGTATTGGTATTGGGGTCGACATAGATGCGTCCCTGATCGTCGGTCTTGAGCCCCGTCACGTAGAAGTCGCCGATCGAACCGCCTTTTTTGACCTTCATGCGGTAGCCGCCGTAGTCCATGTTCACCTCGTCGACAGTCACCAGGTTACCGGCCACGTCGCGCGTGCCTTCGGGAACCAGCTCCTTCACCTCGTTGCGGTTCATCGAGAAGTTGACATTGGTCGACCACGAGAAGTCGCGCCACTTGTTCTTGTAACCCACGACCGCTTCGATACCCCAGTTGTTGACCTTGCCGGCATTGATATATGCCCGTTTGTAGCCGGTGCTGGGCGGTGCATCGTAGCTGAAAAGCTGGTTGTAGGTGTTGGTATTGTAATAGGTCACGTCCGTCCAGATCTTGTTGCCGAGGAACTTGGCGTTCAGGCCCACTTCGAACGACTTGGTGCGCTCGGGCGTAAGGTTGACAGCCGGGGCATAGGAGTCCGACGAAACGATACCGCCCGTCTGCAAAGGCGTATTGACACCAGTAATAAACCGCTGCGGGGCGTTACCCACCTCGGCATAGGAGGCACGCACCTTGAGGAACGAAATGCCGGCTTTGGAAAGGTCGGCCATCGACGAGATGACGGCCGAAAGGCCCACCGACGGGTAGAATATGTTCATATGGGGCGTGAAGGCCAGCTGCGACGCCCACTCGTTGCGCGCCGTCACGTCGAGGTAGACCATGCCGTTATATCCCAGCTGGGCGGTGGCGTAGACGGCCTGCGTCTGGTCGTGGTAGCGGTCGGCGTAGGGTTTGGTCTGCGAATGGCTCATATCCACGTTGTAGACCGAGAACTTGTTGGCGAGGGTGGCCAGGTGGCCCTCGAAGCCTTCGCCGTCGTTCTTGTCGTCGAGGATGCTCGCACCCAGGTTGAACGACAGGGAGAACTTGTCGTCGAAGAAACTCTTGTTGATCGACAGCAGTGCGTCGGCGTATAGGTTGTTGTGATGGATCTTGTTGTTCTGGTAGTTGCCGTATTCGGAAGCGAACAGCTTGTCGGACGAGGCATAGATCTTGCGCGTATAGTTCATCACCATGTTATCGGTGCGCACGCGCCCCGTGAGGGTGATCCAGTCGGCAATGTCCCACTTGAGCGTGGCGTTGAACGTATAGCGGTGCGCCGTGTTCTCGAACAGCTCGCGGTTGGTGATCCACCAGGGGTTCTCGACGCCGGTGATGAACTCCAGGGGCCAGAACTGCTTCATATAGCCCGCCGTGGCGTCGTAACGCTCGTAAACCTCGTACTTGGAGATGTCGTCGCCGCGCGGGAAAAGGTAAATGGGAATCAGCGGGTTGTGGTAGAGGCCCTGCACGAGCGGGTTACGCTTGTACTGGCGCATGTAGGAAGCGCCCAGGTCGAGCGTCAGCTTGTCCTTGATGAGCTGCGTGGTATTGCGGAAGGTAAAGTTGTACCGGTTGTAGACGTTGTTGGGGATGATGCCGCGCGAATTGAGCGAAGCGGCCGAGAAATAGGACTGGTTCACGCGCGTACCGCCCGAGACCGAGATCGCATTGGTCTCCTCGAAGCCGGTCTGGAAGAAATCCGAGGGGTCGTACGAGGTCGGGGTCGAGAGCTTCGTACCCCAGCTCATGGACGGTGCCGTAGCTTCGGTGCCGTAGGTGTTCTGGAACTGCGGCATGACGAACGGCGACGAAAAGGTGGTATTGTTGGCGTAGTTCACGCGCACACGCCCCTCCTCGCCCTTTTTGGTCGTGATGACGATCACGCCGTTGGCACCCTGCGAACCGTAGAGCGCGGCCGCCGTGGCGCCCGAAAGCACCGTCATGGATTCGATGTCCTCGGGGTTGAGGTTCGAGATACCCTCGAAATCGCCGCCGTCGGGCGTTTCGTAGGTGCCCTCGGTCTGCGACGAACGCAGGTCGGGCATCGGGATACCGTCGATCACATAGAGGGCGTTGTTGTTGCCGCTGATGGACTTCACGCCGCGCATCACCACGCGCGTGGAACCGCCCACGCCCGAGGCGCTGGCATTGATCTGAAGGCCGGCGACCTTGCCCGAAAGCGAGTTCATGAAGTTGGCGTCCTTGACCGTGTTGACGATGTCGCCCGCGACCTCCTGCACGTTGTAGGTCAGCGCTTTCTCCGACCTTTTGATGCCGAGGGCGGTAACCACCACGGCGTCGAGCACTTCGTTGTCCTCGTGCATGACCACCGACAACGGGGCGGATCCCGAGACGGGAAGCTCCTGTTTGGTATAGCCGATGAGCGAAATTTCGAGCGTGTCCCCCGGTTTGGCCTGCGGAAGCGAGAAATTGCCGTCGATGTCGGCGGCGGCACCGGTCGTCGTACCTTTGATAAGCACGGTGGCGCCGACCAGGGGCATGCCCTTATCGTCCTTTATGACTCCGGTAACGCCGCCCTGAGCGCTGTGGGGGGGGGAATTTTTAGCTTTCTTCGAGAGCACGATGTGTTTGTCCCGAAGGGTATAAGCGATGTCGGAGCCCGCGAAGAGCTTGTCCAACACGGCCTGCAGCGGTTCGTCGTGCACCGAGAGGCTCACTTTGCGGTCGGTGTCGATGTCCGACGTATTGTAGACGAACGAACAGCCCGTCTGCTGCTGGATAGCCTGGAAAACCGTGATGACCGTCGCGTCCGGGGCATCGAGGCTCACACGCGAGAGGGCTTGCTGCGTCTGTGCTGCGGCAGAGGTGGCGCCGAAGCATCCCAGGAGCAGCATCGGGATAACGAACAGACAACGGAAACATGTAGCGACAACACGTCCTCCCCTGCCTGTCGCAAGGTTAGTTTTTTTCATGGATCAGATTTTAGGTTAGTGTAATGGTTAGGTGTCGAAACAGGCCGCCGAAAAGTGCGGCATCCGGGAAAAAAGAGACGTTAATTTTCCATAGGCGGATCGAAGGTTTTTAAGTTCGTATTCGGTTATCGTTCAGGGTTTGCGTAGAGTTCGATGTCGTTGCCGGCGATCCTGTAATTGAATTTATAGGTCAGTTGCAATACGGACATGATGTGGTAGATGCCGTCCTCGACGCGGAAATTGCCCGAGAAACGCATGTCGCGGAGCCGGGTGTCCATGAAACGGATGTCGACGTTGTAGTAGCGCTTGAGCTCGGCGACGATCTCCCCGAAAGTATCGTGCTCGAAGCAGAATCGGCCGTCGATCCAGTTGATCGAGCGTTCGGCCGAGGGGCAGTCGGTCAGGCGCATGGCGTGCGTCCGGGTGTCGAAAACCAGCTGCTGCGCGGGGTGCAGGCGCACCGAGGCCTGCTCGCGTCCCGAAGCATAGGCCTTGACGGCGCCTTCGAGCAGGACGGTGGTGACACGATGCTCGTTGTCGTCGTTGCGGATGTTGAAACGTGTGCCGAGGACTTCGACGTCCAGGCCGTTGGTCGACACGACGAACGGCGCCCGGCGGTCGTGCTCGACCTCGAAATAGGCTTCACCCTCCATCTTCACGCGGCGCTGGCGCGAAAAGAAGGGGGCGACGTACTCCACGCTGCTCGACGAATTGAGCCACACCTTCGTTCCGTCGGGCAGCACTACCTGCGACCGCTCGCCCAACTGGGTGACGACGGTCACGGGCCGTGCCAGGCGCTTGGAAAGCGACGCGGTCGTGAGCCCGCCGGCCAGGAGCACCGCGGCGACCACGGCCGCAGCGGCAATACGCACCGCAATCCGGCGCAGGGAGATACGGCGTCCGGCGTGCATGCGGCGCTTGAACTGCCGGAGCGAACGTTCGACGTCAATACCGGCCGCATCGTTGATACGGTCGCTGACATACAATATATAATAAACCTGGCCGAGCATCCTGCGGTTTGCGGCCGAGCGGTCGTACCACGCCTCTACGGCCTCCGCCTGCGCCGCGTCCAGCTCGCCCTTCAGGAAGGCGACCAATACCTCTTCGTCGATTTCGAAATTTGCCATTCTGTTTGCTTGTCTATAAAGTAATACAATCCGTCAGCAAAGGATGCTAACGGAACGGCGAAAAAAAATTCAGATTTCCTTATCAGGAGAGGTCAGGCCACAGCAACAGCACGAGCAGCGGCCAGTAATCGCTGAGCTCTTCGCGCAGCAGGCGAACCGTCTGCCCGATACGGTAATTGACCGTCTGCGGGGAGACGTTGAGGCGGGCGGCTATTTCTTTGTGGGTCATACCTTCCAGGCGGTGCATACGGAAGGTCTGCCGGAATTCAGGAGGCATTTTGCGCAGAGCTTCGGTCAGCCGCTGCACCAGTTCACCCTCGAGGTAGAAATCGGGGTCGTCGAACGTCTCTTCGTAGCGTTCGGCCAGCTGGCGGATGATGCGGTTCTTGAGCGTGTCGCGCGAGGCGCTGTTTAGCGATTTGTTCTTTACAATGGTGAACAGCAGCGATTTGAGCGGCATCTCGGGGATCAGCGAGGTGCGGTTTTCCCACACCCACATCAGGGTGTCCTGGACGAGTTCCTCGGCGCGTACCGGCGGCACGAAGCGCGTGGCGTAGGTGCAGAGCGGTTTGTAATAGCGGCGGAAAAGCGCATCGAAACATTTTTCATCCCCCGCACGGAGCAATCCGACAACCGTGCGGTTGTCGTGTATGTCGATCGTATGCGCGTTATCTGCCATCGGCCGGTATATTCTTCGGGCCCGCCGCCCCGAAGAACGGCGGAGGGACAAAGCAAAAATACAACTTTATCCAATATTTGCAAAAAAGATTCCGTACAGGGCATACAGTGCGCCCGAACGGAGTATGCCGGAGGGAAACCGCGGAACCGGCGCGGGCAACGCCGTGTCCGGCGGCAGGGAAGGCGGAGGCCGGGGACGACGGCGTATTGCCGCCTCCTCGGGGAGCACCCTGCCGCCCGGCGGGAATGCGTCACGGCACAGGCCGGGAAGCAGGGCGCGGCATGGACGCGAATACCATGGCGGCAAGCCGGGATATTCCCGGCTTATGTCCGGAAATCGCAACCGCGGAGCGGGAATCCGCCGAATTTTATTACCTTTGCGGGGCAGGCCCGCCCTGTCGCTGCCGGCCGAGGCCGGGAGAGGAAAGTCCGGGCAACACAGAGCACCGCGCAAGCTAACGACTTGATATCCGTGAGGGTATAGGAGCGTAACAGAGAACGACCGCCCGCAGGGGATTTCCGTAATCCCGGCGGGTAAGGGTGAAAAGGCGGGGTAAGAGCCCACCGCGGGGACAGCGATGCCGCCCGGCAGTACGTCTCGCGGGTTGCAAGACCGTGTATACCGGCAATTAAGGGTTGCTCGCCCGATGCCGGGGGGTAGGTTGCTTGAGACGGCAGGAGACTGCCGCCCTAGATAAATGACAGGGGCCCGGGGTTCGCCCCGGGAACAGAACCCGGCTTACAGGGCCTGCACGTACGGGGATGCCGCCAAAAAGCGGCATCCCCTTTTTCGGGCCGCTACCGCAACGGGACGGACGGCGGGAGCGGGAGCAGTACCCGGGGAAGCAGAGAAGCCCGGGAAAGAAAAACGCAGAAGGACGGGCATTCCATGCGGCAGGCATCGGCAGCATGGCATTTTTTTTGACGTATCGCCCGCCGATGGCGACCCTCGGCGAACATATCCGGCAAAGCAACGCTTACAAATGGTGGATCCTGGGCATGATCATGCTCGGGACGTTCATGGCCGTGCTGGACGTGACGGTAGTCAACGTCGGGCTGCCGGCCATCATGTCGGCTTTCGGCATCGGCATCTCGACGGCCGAATGGGTCATCACCGCCTACATGATCACCATGACCGTCATGCTCCCCTCGGCGGGTTGGTTCGCCGACCGCTTCGGGAACAAACGCATCTATATCCTGGGGCTGGCGCTCTTCACGCTCGGGTCGTGGCTCTGCGGCAAAGCCCCGGGCGACCTGTTTCTGATCGGGGCACGCGCCCTGCAAGGCGTCGGCAGCGGCATCATCCAGTCGCTGGGACTGGCGATCGTGACCCGCGAATTCCGCCCCGAGCAGCGCGGCCTGGCGCTCGGCCTGTGGGCAATGGCCGCCGCCGCGTCGATCTCGTTCGGCCCCCTGCTGGGCGGCTACCTGGTCGACGCATACAGCTGGCACCGGATTTTCGACGTGAACGTCCCCGTGGGGGTGTTCGCCATCTTGCTGGCGCTCTTCATCCAGAAGGAGTGGAAAAGCCCGGCGCGGCACCCGTTCGACTGGCGGGGATTCGTGGCCATCGCGCTCTTCATGCCGCTTACTTTGTGGCCGCCTCCGTTTATACTTCCTGTAAACGTCTCTGTCACAAGGCACGTTCCTGCCTGCGCTGTTTCTTCCGCATGATTTTCCGCGCTGTTTTCCACGCTGTCAGCCGCGTTTATATCTGCGTTGTTTTCTATGCTGTTTTCCGCAATGTTTTCTGTAATTTCTGCCGCGCCGTACTCTGTGAAATCCAGATCTGCCGTGATCGTAAATCTTCCTTCCGGCAGTTTGTTCAGCTTCCGGATATCCTGCGGTTTTTGAATTTCCACAGTCATCGGAGATAAGTTCACATTGAACTCTTTCAACAACGGATATCCGTTCGTCTCTGCATTCTCTACATCCCATACGGATATATCTAGCTTAAGTGTTTCTGTATAGAACGCTTTCGTCCACACTTCTTTTCCGATCGTTTTCACGCCGTTTGCTTCTGCCGCAGAGCTGATTCCGTCTGCTGCCGACAACTCATAAGCATTTGTAAACGTGATGTCTGTTTTTGCCAGTTTATACATGTTTTCTGCGACGTTTCCTATTGAACAGATATTTTTGTAACTATTTTCACCTGTACTGTTCACAAGGAATCCTGCGCCGTCTGCCCCGTTTACGTCTATGTTTGCATAGATATTTTCCATAACCGAATGGTGGGACGTTTCTGCGAAACCGGACGCTGTCGAAACTGCATTTACTCTTCCTTGAATGAAAATATTTTTCACAGTTGAGTCTGTCACAGTTCCTGCGAATCCCGCCGCTTTTCCTGCTGTACTGCTGATGCTTCCGTTTGCGATCATGACTTTTTCAACAGTTGCGTTTGTCATCGTATTCGCAAATATACCGACAGTCGTATCTACGCTGTTTCCGATTTCAATCGCACCTGCATCAATGGCTACATTCGACACCGTACCGCTTAACTGACCGAACAGCGGCGCTTTCAGACCGGTGATCTTATGATTCTCTCCGTCGAGCACACCGGAAAATTCCGGTATCACGCTTCCTGTCTGTTCTGTTCCTGACAGATCGATGTCTGCTTTCAGACGGTATTCCTGAGTCGGGAAGTCTTTCATCTTCATGAAGTCCTCCGCCGTTTTTACGGAGATGACCTCTCGCTTCTCCATTCCTTTCAGTTCCGGATAACCTTTCATCGGAACTAAACTCAAGTTCCATGTCTCTTCGTTCAGAGTCATTGATGTTTTGTAGAAATCTGACGTTGCCGCCTCTTGAGACGTTACTTCACGCAAGATCTCCTGTCCTACGCCGTCTGTGATATTCGATACTCCGCCTGCGTTTTGGATAACAAAACTGTTTTTCACCATCGTTTTCAGCGCGTCCGGCGTACCGATGAAGTTATAAAGCTGTTCGCTTGTTTTATTGTCTACTTTTCCTGCCGCAAATACATATTCTACGCTGCTCTTGCCTGTAAGATTGCCGATGAATCCGGCGCTCTGCGTACGGTTCTTATCGTCTGTGTATGTATTAACGGTCATATCCGCATCGCTGTACACGCGACTGATCGTCACGTTTTTGCCTTCTCCGATGAATCCGCCGCAGTCTGTTCCGCTAAGTGCAACACTGCTTCCGATTACAGAGACATCCTGAATCTGCGACCCGGATGCGCGGCCTGCCAAAACGGCGTTATAATTTTTCGTACCTGTAATCTGCGCATTGCGGATCTGTATTTTCGAGAAAACAGAGCTTGTATAATCATATCCTGTCACTACCGCATTGTAGCTCACTCCGCTGACTTTGATATCCGCCAGGTTCAGGCTTTCAAAGACAGCGTGGTTTGATTCTTTTGTGATAACTGCGTTTTTGCTGCTTTCTTCTGTACTGTTGATCTCTGCATTTTCGATCTTCAAGTTGCGGACTGTTCCTTCCTGAACTTTTTCAAACAATGGTTTTTTCAGTCCTTTGATCGTGAATCCGCCTCCGTCGAACTCTCCTTTGAAGATGCCTTTGACAACCGCCGTCTCTGTCGTTACGGATGACGCGTCAATATCGTTTTTCAGCACATATTTTGTATATTTGTTCTGTCCGACTGTTTTTAATTCTTCTAAAGTCTTAATTTCCTGAACGGTTTCTTTTTTCTGCTCATTGACAATGATCGTATACTGTTTTGTCTTTCCGAACCAGTCCTTTGTCTCGCCTTCTTTATTTACGATCGTAAGATCGGAAACGTAAGAGTTGGCGATCTTTGCAAAGAGCGGTCCTTGCGCGTCTGTAATCTTATGACCGTTCCCCTGCAGTTTTCCGATAAACGTCTTGTCAATATAAACTTCTCCTGTCAGATTAATGTCCGCCATAGAAATGTCCTTTTCAAGAACATAGAATCCGTTCGGGTTCTCGTTTATCTTCTCGATCAGCTCCTGCCCTGTGGAAATCGTTACCGCATGTCTTGACTCTGCCGTATCTGCGTAAACCGGACTTCTGAACTCATCCGTAATTCTTTGCAGATAACGGAATACGTTTTCTCTTGATTCTTTAATATTGTTGAGCGTATTGTTTCCGGTTGAAACGCCGGAGTTAATACCATTTCCGTAATTGATCATATTTTGTTTCAAATATTCGATCAGCGCTTCCTCGTCAAAATATGCGTTGCCCTGTTCTTTCTGCTTTTTGATCTTTTCTTCGATCTCTTTATTTTTATTCTTTCTGTATGTTTCAAAGGAGAAATTCTCATCCTGCATTTTCTTTTTGAAATATGCAAGATCTCCTGTCTGTGTACGGTTACTTAAATACTCTACAAGACCGTCGCTGTATCCGTACAGTCCGCCGAGTTCGTATCCGTTTCTTCTAAATGTCTGGGCATTCGGCGTTCCTCCGTCAACGTAAGGCACGTACCAGCTTGCATAGCACACTCTGTCGATCTGATATGCCCCGAGATTATTCACGCCGACATCGTTCATACTTCTAAGATCGAACCGATGTCCCGGTCTGATCGTCAGCTGATTATCCCAAAGATCGTCCAACGTCTTAAGATTCATATTCTCAAGCTCGGCGGCGCCGATCGTTCTCCATGTACTGTTTGACTGATTCCGACTCTGGTAATTGTTCGTCGTTCCATATCTGTGCTGCGATGTGATCGCCGACTGCTGTGCGGGCGTCAACTCCAGGTACGCTTTGCCCTGAAGATAATCCAACGTATAGATCGTCTCGAACACTTCTTTGTAATAGCTTTTAAATTCTTCCTGTGTATTGATTCTGTCCGGAGTCAGGTTTGTCACCATCGAGCCGTCTCTTGCATACGTCTTCATAAAGTTCATGTTGTAATCGACGTTTGCCTGGTTCGCATATCCGTTAGAATAGTCCTCTCCGTTACGTCCCGGACGTTTTCCTTTATTCTCCATCCAGATCCACATATCTGTCACATGACCCATCTCATGGTTTAAGACGGTCAGATCTCCGATAAAGTTAGAGCTGTTATAATAAATGTAATCATAATTCGGATTTCCGAATATTACGGCTACCGCTCCGTTGTTGCTCTTCCACATCGTCTGCAGCGGTTTGTAAAATTCCTGAAATACATCCTGACTGTGATCTTTATTTGCAGAGGAATCGACGATCAGGAATTTACTTTTATTAATTGACTGTGCTCCGTTTTCTGCAACGTCCACGAAGTTATCATAGCTTGTCTTGAAATCATTGATCTGATTGATCACCTGCTGCTTCTTCTGCTGTCTCCACTCATCTGTATTCTGATATCCGTTGTAAATCTGCAAGTTTCCATATACAAGAGATGTCGGGAACGATGCCAGATACAAGTTCTTCGATGTCTTATAAGACAATACCGGAAGGATCAGCTCGTTGTTTCTCTGTACCGTATTGTTTTTCAGTATTCTCCATAATCTGGAATCGATCTTCGGATTATTCGCTCTTGCTTCTACGATGAATCCGCCCTGGAAATTATCAATGATCCAGTCGTTTACATCCGTGTATCCTGCGTATGCAGTCATAAAATATTCTACGAAAGAAGCGACGTTTGAAATTCCCGTATACTGTGAGATCCGGTTGATGTAGAAGGACGGCGTACTATTTCCCTGACGTCCCCCGCTGCTGCTAAGCTGTACGATCTCTGCCACAAGATTGCGCGGAGATTTGCCCGATTTTAAGATCGAGTTGTCAAAAAGCACAACGTCTCTTATATTAATACCGCCGATCTGAAAATCGTACCAACGGTCTATATAGTTATACGCATAGAGGAAGTCCTTCAGATATCCATTTGCGATAAGATTTTCCTCTACCATCAGTTCTGCTGCTTTATTTGTAGTATTTACCGGATACTGCGGATTTGATGCCGCCATGGAAATAAGCACCTGCTCCATCTCTGATTTGACAACATTGTTATAATTTTTCCGGTATACCGACAATACAGAAGCGCTGTCTTTTTGAGAAACTCTCGTTTCAATATCTCCGTCAAAATCATATCCCTTTGCCGCAGTCAATAGTTTATTAAACTGCGTTGTTGTCGTACTGACAACATAGTTTCTAAAGTTAAAGTGAACAGGGATCTGCGCTACTTTGTACGAAGCAATATTTTCCCTTGTATCAATATATGTAATATTATAGATCAACGGTGTTGTTTCATCTGTAAACTGAATACGGATCTTTTTTATATCCTGAACTGTCTTATCGGATAATGCCACAATTCTGTTGCCACGGTCATCCATCGGATAGACCGCAAGCACCGTCTTTTTATTTAATACATGCGACGGATCAACCTTATTTCCGTCTTTGACGATCTGTTCATATGTATAGAACGGCATAAACAACCGCAAGTTTTCATAAATCAGTTTTCGATCTGCCTGATAATCCTTTACAGATTCCAGACTGTCCATAGCCGCAATCTCTTCTGCATTTTTCTGCGCGATAAAACTGATCACTTCTGTCGGAGTCTCTCCTGCCATCTGCGGCTCTTCCGTTTCTTCATCCTGTACCGGCGCCTGTATGTAAACTACTTCTTCCGAAGGCGCGTTGTTTGAATCTCCTTCCGAGCCCTCTCCTTTTGAAGTATCTTCTTCCTCAGCTCCGTAAACATCACCTTCTGCCTTTAAACGAGGTCTTTTTCCACCTGCCACATCATCCAGATACCAGATCTTCTCATCCCATTTAAGTGTATCTATATAGAAGGTTTTATTTGTAATCTGCGCTGCTGTCGCTTTATCGATTTTTCCTGTATGTTCAGGAGTTTGAGTTCCCTCATCATTTGAAACGCTTCCTGTATACTCGTAGTTCTCTGTATAGTTCGTTAAAACATTTTCCGCCGTACTGTTTCCTGCAAAAGAATATTCCTTCGGACCAAAGGAAATATTGTGCTCTGCTTTTGTAACCGCTTCTGATCCTACTCCGCTTTCTGCAACGAAATTACCGACCATACATGCCGTTTTCGCCGCTTTTTCAGATGATTTTTTCGGTATCTCTTCCGGTTTTTCCTCTGCCTTTTGACTTAATGTAAGCTCACTGAAGTTATTGATCAGCTCTGACTTTTTAATGACAGCCGCAAATCCGCCCTGCAGGTCGCCTTCAGTTGCTGCGAATGTCTCTTTATCCGCCGTTCTTCTTGCATAACTGTTTTTAACGACTGAATCTCCTAAAATCTCTGCCGCAAATCCACCTGCACGTTTTCCGTTTACTGTGGCGTTGACAGAACATTCTTCTACAGTTGTCTTATTCATACTTGCAACAAGACCTGCTACATTACTTTGTCCCGTAACGCTCATATCTCTGACATATACGTCTTTGATAAGAGTGTCTGCCTGTGAAGTTTTTGCCAGAGCCGCAACTTTATCTGTTCCCTTCTGATTGATCTCGCCTTGTACAAGCTTCACGTTTTCAATCGTCGCTCCATCTAACGTATCGAACAACGGAATCTTCTGACCGATGATCTGATGGCCGTTTCCTTTTAATGTTCCTTTAAATATTCCCGGGATAACCGCTGTTCCCGACGCTGATTCCGATATATCGATATCTGTAGTCAGAACATACACACCTGACAAATCATTTTTAATATTCTTCAGGTCGGCTGCCGATGCGATTTCCTTTGTCTGGAGCATTGTCGTCATATTTGAGTCATTGTTTCTAAGGATTGGAGTTTTTCCTTCTTTCAGAGGAGCAAAATCCCAAACGTCTTCACTCCAGCCCATGTTCGTGTAAAACTCTTTTTGTGAAAGTTTATCCACTGTAACATCTGTGATCTGAGTCAGATTCGTATTTCCGGTACGACTACTCTCTCTTTTCAGTCTGCTTTCTCTTAAACTATAAAGATTTTCAATCTGTGCCGTAGTATATTTGATAGTTTCAGTTGATCCATCAAACTTATATCCTGCATTTCCGGTACTGTATGAAACATTGCTCTTTAGTACACCTGTCGCATCAGCCTCTCCTATATATCCGATGAATCCTCCTGGCTGTCTGTTGGTTCCAGTCAGTTCCATATTGATAGCGGCATAACAATTTGTTACTGAAAAGTTTGTTTTACAGTTATGCCATCCGATCAGTCCGCCAAGCGCCCCATTCGTTCTATTTCCTCGAATTGATCCAACAGCATATGAATTTTCTACAATATTAGGACCTTCATTTTGATTGGACATTTGACCGATTAGTCCGCCCGTCGTATTGAAAGATCCTGTAATCTCCAGATTAGCAGAGCATTTACTTACTTTCGCATAATCCATACGCCCTACAAGACCTCCGAGAAGTTCTCGGCTGTTTGTACTTTTCAAACTTCCACTTACATGTACGTTCTCGATCACAGCATCTTTCTGAGCTTTATTCGCTATTGTTCCACCACCTGCATCTTTATAACTGTTTACTTTTGTAATGGAAACATTTTCAAGTTTAACATTTTGTACCTTACCTCCAGAAACCGTTCCGAACAGAGTTGTTGTCAGACCTTTGATCTTATATCCATTTCCGTTAAACGTACCGCTAAATGTCGGAACAAGGTAATCATCTCCCTGAACCATACTTGCGTCTATATCATGCTCCAGAGTATAAGTTCCGCCTGGATTTGCCTTCATTTGATCGATCAGCGACTGCATCGTAATATATTTTGTAGATACTTTATCGTTAGACTTCGTACCAAACTCTACAACCGCGCCTTCGATCGTTTGTCCTGCCTGAGAAGTAGTATAATCTTTTCTGTCAAGTTTAAAACTTACTTTTCCTGTTTCTGTCTGCGGTGCGATCACTTCCGTAATTCCCGCAAATATCTCAGGCTGATCTTCCATCTCAACTTTCACAAGATAATCTTCTTTTTTAAATTCTGTAAGATTAAACTGTGATACTTCTTCTACAGTTTCCACTCCGGCTTCTGACGTTGTCTTATGGTACAGTGTCACACCGGACACTTTTCCAAGACGAAACGAGATCTTTTTTTCTTCTTCCGGCAGTTCTTCCGGCGTATCTACCGGAGCGAGAATGTTATCTTGAAGCCACTGTTTTGTCTCTTCCGTCTCTGTAGTTCCGTTTACAGCCTCTTCTGCAATCCGATATACCTGACGGTCGATTTCACTCTCACTGTATACAACTTCTGTCGTTGTTTTTTTCTTTCCGCCGTCTTCTGTCACAGTTCTCGTGATTTCTGCATAAGCTCTCGCCGCGTAATCATTTTTATATCTTTCTTTCGGCAGATTTGCCAAAACGGCTGTAAAGTAAATCCTATCATTGTCTTCTGAAAATTTCTTTACTGCCGGTACTTTTGCCGGCTTATAGACCGAGCCGTTATAAAGGTACTTGCCGTCAAGCGTCAATGCCTGACCTTCTGTCAAATACTTTTTCGGAAGCAGTACGATTCCATAACTTACCGTCGCTCCGCTTTTTTCCAACTCTTGAATATATGATTTCTTGATGCAGGCAACCATTCGCAGCCCCATCGGATCGATCGTACGAATCTGCCCTCCAACCATCTGTATGTTTACATCTTGTATCTGCGGCTCGGATGCCTTAACCGGAACGGTGAACTGCGTCAAAAGCAGCGCCGCCAGAAAAAGTATCCATAACCCTAATCTCTTTCTCTTTTGATTCATCCCTCTCATATTCCTTCCTTAATATATACCTGTGGTCCACCCCGGTTCATTCACCTGCGGCAATGCCGGTTTCTGCGGGGTTGACGGTTGTTCATCCGGTACGGACGGTTTCTCATCCGGTACGGACGGTTTCTCATCCGGTACGGACGGCTTCTCATCCGGCACAGACGGCTTCTCATCCGGTTCTGACGGTTGTTCATCCGGTTTTGATGGCTTCTCGTCCGGTTTGGATGGTTTCTTATCCGGCTTCTTTGATGTATCTGTATCTTTTGATGACTCCGGTTTTTTTGCCCCGCCTGATTGCTTAGAAGAATCCGACTTTTGAGAAGAGCCTGACTTCGTCGAAGAATCTTCTTTCTTCTCTGTTTTCTCGCTCGTCACATCTTCTTTTCCCGACGCCTTTTCTCCCTCGAAAAGCTCCTCCAAATCTACAACATTGTCGCGTGAATTCAAGCTTTCAATTTCCGCAACTTCATCTGATACGATCTGCTTTTCATTTTCTTCTGCATTTTTGCCGTACATATTCCATACGAACAGACCGCCTCCTGCTAGCACACAGACTGAAAGTCCTACCGCAGCAGCTTGCACAAGTTTCTTGTTCTTCTGCATCTTCATGCTTTCCCTCCTTACAAAATATACCTTTACATAAATATAACCGGAGAGTTGTGGAATAGATCACGCAAGACTCCGGTTGTTATTCTGTTACACTATTTTTCCCATTTGATAATATACTTTCTTTTTTTACTTTCTGCAAGCGTTTTTTACAAAAAACAACGAATTTCCAGTATTTTACGAATAGTGCATCTTTCCCCTCTATTTCAGTTCCTTTGCCCCGCTGTAAAATTTCTATAATCCGGTTACGCAAACTGACTCATATAAAGAGCCGCATATTTCCCGTTCTTTTTCATCAGTTCTTCATGATTTCCGACTTCTTTGATATCTCCGTCTTCCATATAAAGGATCATATCTGCGTCACGGATCGTAGAAAGTCTGTGGGCGATCACAAAACTTGTGCGTCCTTTCATCAGTTCTGCCATCGCTTTTTGAATAAGAACTTCCGTATGGGTATCTACGTTACTTGTCGCCTCGTCTAAGATCATGATCTCAGGATCGGAAGCGATCGCTCTTGCGATCGTCAGAAGCTGGCGTTCTCCCTGCGAAATGTTCTCCGCTCCTTTACTAAGCGTCA
>ERZ827528.1037-NODE-1037-length-30657-cov-25.619959_pt1 | contig 30657 bp, 30 predicted proteins | sample MGYA00519768_ERZ827528 | MGnify/ENA primary metagenome ERZ827528 (study PRJEB31778, sample SAMEA3449343) | human gut metagenome | biome: human gut; feature: human-associated habitat; material: faeces | place: United Kingdom | collected 2010/2012 ...
AGTACGGCTGCGGCAAGCCCGGCTGCACCGTGGGCTGCGACTGCGACCGCTATATTGAGATATGGAACAACGTGTTCTCTCAGTTCGACAACGACGGCCACAACAACTACACCGAACTGAAGCAAAAGAACATCGACACCGGCATGGGTCTGGAGCGCCTGGCCTGCGTGTGCCAGAACGTGGCCAGCCTGTTCGACGTGGACACGGTGATGAACATCACCCACAAGGTCAGCGAACTGACCGGCGCCCACTACGGCGAGAGCTACAAACGGGATGTGAGCCTGCGGGTCATCACCGATCACATCCGGTCTGCCACGTTTATGATCTGCGACGGTATCCTGCCCAGCAACGAGGGCCGCGGCTACGTGCTGCGCCGCCTGCTGCGCCGCGCCGCCCGCCACGGCAAGCTGCTGGGCGTCAACGAGCCGTTTCTGTACAAGGTGGTGGACACCGTTGTCCATGAGAACGAGGGCCAGTACCCCGACCTGAAGGAAAAGCAGAGCTACATCACCAAGGTCATCCGTACCGAGGAGGAGAACTTCGCCCGCACCATCGACGGCGGCATCCGCATCTATAACGAGATGCTGGCCTCCCACAAGGAGAAGGGCGAGACGGTGTTCTCCGGCGCGGACGCCTTTAAGCTGTACGATACGTTCGGCTTCCCCATCGACCTGACGGCCGAGATGGCTGCCGAGGAGGGCATGACTGTGGACGAGGACGCCTTCCAGTCCCTGATGACCCAGCAGAAGGAGCGCGCCCGCGAAGCCCGCAAGGCGCTGGGCGATCTGGGCTGGGCCGGCGTGGAGTTCGGCAAGGACATGCCGGCCACGGAGTTCGTGGGCTATGACCGCGACACGGTGAACGGCGCGAAGGTGCTGGGTATCGTGGCCGAGGGCGAGCTGGTGGACGAGATCGTGTCCGGCATGGAGGCGATCCTGGTGCTGGACAAGACGCCCTTCTACGCCGAAATGGGCGGTCAGGTGGCCGACCACGGCGTGATCACCGGCGACGGCATGGAGTTCGTGGTCAGCGATGTGCAGAAGAACAAGGGCGGCAAGTTCATGCACTACGGCAAGCTGCTCAGCGGCAGCGTGGCCGTGGGCGACAGTGTGACGGCGTCTATCGACACCGACCGCCGCGCCGCTATCCGCCGGGCCCACAGTGCCACCCATCTGCTGGACGCGGCGCTGGTGAAGGTGCTGGGCGACCATGTGCATCAGGCCGGCTCTCTGGTGGAGCCGGATCGCCTGCGCTTTGACTTCACCCACTTCGAGGGCATCACGCCCCAGCAGCTGGATGAGGTGGAGGATCTGGTCAACGACGCTATTCTGTCCGGCCTGCTCATTACCACCGAAGAACTGCCCATCGCCGAGGCTAAGGCCCGGGGCGCGGTGGCTACCTTCGGCGAAAAATATGGTCAGACCGTGCGGGTGGTGACCATGGGTGACTTCTCCATGGAGCTGTGCGGCGGCACTCATCTGGACAACACCGCTAAGGCCGGTCCGTTCCGAATCAAGAGCGAGAGTAGTGTGGCCTCCGGTGTGCGCCGCATCGAGGCCACCACCGGAAAGGTCACCATGGAGGACATGCGCCGCAGCCGCGGGCTGCTGAACCGGGCGTCCCAGTTCTTCAAGTCCGCGCCGGAGACGCTGCTGGAGCGTTTGGAGCAGCAGGCCAGCGAGATGAAGGCGCTGCGGCAGGCGCTGGAGAAATTCAAGAGCGAGGCGTCCATGGGCGAGGCCAAGCAGATTCTGGCCTCCGCCAAGACCGTGGACGGGCTGCACGTCATCACCGGCACCCGTCAGGGGCTGGACGCAAACGCCCTGCGGCTGATGGGCGACTTCCTGCGGGACAAGGATCCCAGCGTGGTGGGCGTGCTGGCCAGCATCGTGGGCGAGAAGGTCACGTTCCTGGCGGTGTGCGGCAAGGAGGCCGTGGCGCGGGGCGTGAAGGCCGGCGATCTGGTTAAAACCGTGTCCGCCGTGTGCGGGGGAAAGGGCGGCGGCAAGCCGGACAGCGCCATGGGCGGCGGCACCGAGTTGCTGAAGGTGGACGACGCGCTGGCGGCCGTGGACGATTTCGTGGCGGAAAAGCTGAAGTAAGAACGCGCAAGACTGCCGGAAAAGTCGTTCCCGTCATTCCGAGGAGTACCCCAAGGGCACTTGCTTCGCGGCGCGAAGCGACGTGGGAATCCGTATTCTTTTAGCTGAAATCTGCAAAATGTAAGAGCTGTGCATTTTGGAGACGGATTGCCGAGCCAGTGTGAACACTGGCTCGCAATGACAGACTTTTTCCGGCAGGTTGAACGACCACTATACTATATCCGAATACTATATCCGAAAGGAGATGCGACCATGAAGAACGATTGCCTGTTCTGCGCCATTATTGACGGGGAGATCCCCAGCAAAAAGATGTACGAGGACGAACAATGCTATGCCTTTTATGATATCGAGCCGCAGGCACCGGTACACTTTTTGGTGGTGCCCAAGGCACATATCTGCTGCGCCAATGCCATCACGGCGGACAACAGCGGTGTGGTGGCCCATTGCTTCGAGGTCATCGCCAAGATCTGCAGGGAGCTGGGCGTGGAGAGCTACCGAATCGTCAACAACTGCGGCGATCAGGCGGGACAGACCGTGAAGCACCTGCACTTCCATGTGCTGGCGGGGCGGGATATGACCTGGCCTCCGGGCTAAAGGAGAACAGAAAAAGGGTCGGCGGGAGCCGGCCCTTTTTTCTGTGCGGCGGTGCGGGGCGGGACGGGGGCGTTTTACGCCGCTGCGCGGCTACACCTTATCCGCCCCCTGTGGGGGCACTTGTCTCCCTGCGGGTCGGTCGGTTCGCGGATCTGACAGGCCACCGGCCTGTCATTCAACACCGCGAACCCCAGGGGGAAGGCTTAGGGGGGCGTGCCCTTAAGGGGAAGGCTGGGGGAAAATTTTGGGGGTGTTGCCCGTTTGCGGGCAACTTTTTTGCTTTCCGGGGGATGGGGTATAGACGATCTTGATAAGGGGGTACGGATATGAAGTACAGAAAGAACGGGACGGACGCGGTGTGCGGACAGTGCGACCTGTGCGGCGGAGAGCTGCGGCGGGGAGAGCGATACTACCGGATCAGCGGTGAGAACGTGTGCAGGGGCTGCCTGGCAGATTTCGCGGCGCAGATACTGGCGGCGTATGAGGTGGTCGGAGGTGAGGCGGATGCATAAGACGGCGGCACCCTGGGAGGAACTGCGGGAGAAGTACGAGGCGGGCGGATATACCTATATGCAGCTGGCGAAGGAATACGGCGTTTCGGTGCAGACCGTGGGGCGGCACGCGCGGAAGGAGAACTGGGTCAGCGGGTGCCGGAACGAGAGACGGCGCAGGACGGAGAGCAGGGATTGCCTGCTGGAAATGACGCGGGCGCTGATGCGGGGCGCGAAGCGGGCAGCCGAGGAGGCGGAAAAAGGTGAGGTGTGCACCAAGGAGCTGAAGGAGCTGGCGGGGATATTGCAGACGCTGGCGGGGCTGGAGAAGGAGCTGGGCGGCGGGACCGCGGTGCAGACGGTGCAGGTGCTGATGGGAGAGGGGGTACGGGAGCTGAGCGAGTAAGCGCGGAGAGAAGAGAGACAAGGGGGAGAGAACATGGAGGATATATACATCGGGACGCCGAACGCAAAGCAGGACGAATTTCTGCGGTGCAAAAAGAAGTACGTCGCTTTCGGCGGGGCACGGGGCGGCGGGAAGAGCTGGGCGGTGCGGTGCAAGGCCAAGCTGCTGGCGCAGCGGTATCCGGGGATACGGATGCTGCTGGTGCGGCGGACCATGCCGGAGATCGAGGCAAACCATTTGGAGACGCTGCGGCTGGAGCTGGCGGGTACGGCCGTATACCGGGCGGAGGAGAGACGGTTCGTGTTCGGGAACGGGAGCGTATTGCAGTTCGGATACTGCGCCTGCGACCGGGACGCGGATCGCTATCAGGGCGCGGAGTACGACGTGATCTTCTTCGACGAGGCCACGCAGCTGAAGGAGCAGTGGATGCGGAAGCTGGCGGCGTGCGTGCGCGGCGTGAACGGATTTCCCAAGCGCATTTACTACACGTGCAACCCGGGCGGGCCGGGACACGGGTACATCAAGCGGCTGTTTATCGACCGGCGGTATGAGCCGGGGGAGAACGGGGGCGAGTACGCGTTCATACCGGCGCGGGTGACGGACAACGGGGCGCTGCTGGCGCGGCAGCCGGAGTATATACGGCAGCTGGAGGCGCTGCCGCCGAAGCTGCGGGCGGCGTGGCTGGAGGGGCGGTGGGACGTGCTGGCGGGACAGGTGTTCCAGGAGTTCACGGACGACCCGGCGCACTACGCGGACCGGCGGTGGACGCACGTGATCCGGCCCTTTGACATCCCGCGGGAGTGGAACGTGTACAGAAGCTACGACTTCGGGTACGCCAAGCCCTTTTCCTGCGGCTGGTGGGCGGTGGACTTCGACGGGTGCGTGTACCGGATATTGGAGCTGTACGGCTGCACGGGAACGCCGGACGAGGGCGTGCTGTGGACGCCGGAGCGGCAGTTCGCGGAGATACGGCGGATGGAGGACGAGCACCCATATCTGCGGGGACGGACCATACGGGGGGTGGCGGACCCGGCCATCTGGGACGCCAGCCGGGGCGAGAGCATCTATGAGACGGCGCTGAAGCACCGACTGTTCTTTGAAAAGGGGGACAACCGGCGGATACCGGGGTGGATGCAGCTGCACTACCGGATGAGCTTTGACGGGGAGGGGTACCCCATGCTGTATGTGTTCGAAAACTGCCGGGCGTTCATACGGACGGTGCCGGGACTGTCGTACAGCACCACGGCGCCGGAGGATGTGGACACGGGACAGGAGGACCACGCGGCGGATGAGAGCCGGTATTTCTGCATGATGCGGCCCATCGCGCCCCGGGAGAGGACGGAGATACGGCGGGAGCCGTGAGAAACCGGGGGAGGGGCTATGCCCCTCCCCCGGTCCAAATTCCGCAGACGACGAAAATGCGGAATTTTACGGAATTTTGCACAAAAAGACTGGACAAATTGTGTAACTGTGCTATAATCTGACTATCCGCAGAGGTACCTCTGCATTTGCGTTTTAACAAGCTTAAAACGAAGCGGGCTGCGGAAATATTAAAACCATTGGGGAGTGTTAACAATGAAAAAAGTATTGGCAACCATACTGGCACTGGTCATGGCGCTGGGACTGTGCACCACCAGCTGGGCAGAGGGTGAATATGCGCCGTTGCCTGATGCAGTGGATGGCGTGATCACGTTGACGAAGAATATGACCATTCAGGAGAATACGCAGGTTACTATTCCCGAAGGTACTGCTGTCACGCTCAAGTTGAATGGAAAAACACTGACGGTCAATAAAGACTGTGGTATCTATGTGGAAGGGTCTTTGACCATTGAGGGCGAAGGTACTGTTACTTCAAGCGTGACTCCCATCAAAATTGATGGTGGCAGTCTGACGCTGAACAGCGGAAAAATTGAGAGCACCGGAAATTATGGCACATACGCATTGAATGGTGGTAGCGTGACGGTAAATGGTGGCGAAATTGAGTCCAAATGGGCTGCGCTGAGCGGTAACAACACCACAGGAACAATGAACTTTGAAATAAATGGCGGTACCTTGACGGCAAAGGAGGGCCCAGCCATTTATATGCCGAATCAGGTCAAGCTTACCATCGCTAATGGTACTTTGAATGGCGGTGTTTCTCTGCGCATGGGTCAGGTCGACATTTCTGGTGGTACGATCAATGCAACCAAAGGAAGCATTGATAATCCTAAGGACTTCTATAATTACAGTGGAAACGCCTGGCTGCCTGATGCACTGTATGTGTTTGGCGGTACTTATACCAGCGAGGATGCGCACGGTAATGCACTGAAACTGAATATTACCGGCGGTACATTTAACTGCGAAAATGGGCAGGGAAGTGCCGTGGCTATTTATGATTTGGGCCGGGTTGCACAAGCACAGAGTGTTGATATTTCCGGCAATGCTGTGTTGAAGACGAATGCAACTGGCCGAAAGGCGTATCAGGTGCTTAGTTTGGCAGATATTGGTGTGACTGCGCCCGCGGCTGATTATGGTAACGAGGCCAATGTCGGAAAAACCGAAACGGTAATCACTGGCGGTAAGTTCAGCGATGAACCTACTGTTGCGAATGGCTACAAGGCCACCCAGAATGCCGACGGCACCTGGACCGTAACGAAGATCTCCTCCTATTACTACTATTCCCCCAGCACCACCACCCCCGATACCACCACCAAGGGATCTCCCAAGACCTTTGATGCGGGTGTGGGTATCTACGCGGTGACAGCAGTGCTGTCCGTGACCGGTATGGCGTGGACCGCTAAAAAGCGTCACTAAGAGCAAATAAAAAAGAAAGCCCGTAAGGGCTTTCTTTTTTTGCGCTTTTTTTGGTGGGAAGGCTGGGACAAAAAATTTGGGGCGTTGCACGTTTGCGGGCAACTTTCGGGCTGGGCGGGGGCAGGGACAGAACATGAAAGGGAGGTGCTCGGATGGAGCAGGAGACAAGGACCGCGCGGGACGCCGGTGCTCCGGTGAAGATCGGGGCGGAGGCGGTACGGGCCGCGGCGGAGGTGCTGCGGCGCTATCGCGCGGGCAAGCAAAATCTGGACAGGCGCATCATCGACAACGAGCAGTTCTGGAAGCTGCGGCACTGGGAGCAGATGGAGAAGGCGGGCGAGGGCGGCAATCCGGAGGACGTGCGGCCGGCCAGCGGCTGGCTGGTGAACTGCATCCTCAGCAAGCACGCGGACGCCATGGACTGCTATCCGGAGCCGACGGTGCTGCCCCGGGAGCCGGGAGACCGGCAGGAGGCAGAGACGCTGAGCCGTATCCTGCCGGTGCTGCTGAAAAACGACCGGTTCAGGCGGACGTATTCCAAGGCGTGGTGGGACAAGCTGAAGTCCGGGTGCGCCGTGTACGGCGTGTTCTGGGACAACGAAAAGCTGCACGGGCTGGGCGACGTGAGCATCCGCAGCATGGACGTGCTGAACCTGTTTTGGGAGCCGGGGGTCACGGACATACAGGAGTCGGAGCACTTTTTCTGCACGGAGCTGGTGCCCAACAACCATCTGGTGCGGAGGTGGCCGGAGCTGGAGGGGAAGCTGGGGCGCGGCGGCGCGCAGGTGAGCCGGTATCTGTTCGACGACAAGGTGGACACGTCGGAGCAGTCGCTGGTGGTGGACTGGTACTACCACACGGAGCGTGAGGGACGGCAGGTGCTGCAGTACTGCAAGTTCGTGGGGGAGAATGTGCTGTATGCCACGGAGAACGACCCGGAGATGGCGGCGCGGGGCTGGTACGACCACGGGAAGTATCCGTTCGTGTTCGATACGCTGTTTCCCGAGGAGGGGACGCCCTGCGGGTATGGGTATGTGGATCTGTGCAAGTCGGCGCAGAAGCAGATCGACCTGATGAACCAGGCTATTCTGAAAAACACGCTGGCGGCGGCGACGCCGCGGTTTTTCATCCGGGCGGACGGCGCGGTGAACGAGAACGAGTATGCCGACTGGACGAGGCCCTTCGTACACACCAACGGAAACCTGGGTGCGGACTCTATCGCGCCGATCCGGGTGCCGGCGCTGGACAGCGTGTATGTGGCGGTCTTGCAGAACAAGATCGCGGAGATGAAGGAGACGGCGGGCAACCGGGACGTGATGAGCGGCGGCACCGCCGGCGGCGTGACGGCGGCCACGGCTATTGCGGCTTTGCAGGAGGCGGGCGGCAAGCTGTCGCGGAACATGATCGACGACGGGTATGAGGCGTTTTCACACGTGGTGACGCTGTGCATCGAGCTGATCCGGCAGTTTTACGACGTGCCGCGGCAGTTCCGGCTGCTGGGCCGGGACGGCGGGGCGTTTGTCGCCTACGGCAACGGGGGCCTGCGGCCCAGGGCGCTGCTGACCGGGGGCTATCGCGTGCCGGAGTTTGATCTGGAGGTGATGGCACAGGACGAGACGCCGTACCAGACCATGGAGTACAACCAGCTGGCCCTGCAGCTGTTCCAGATGGGGTTCTTCCGCAGCGATATGGCGGAGCAGGCGCTGCGGTGCCTGGAGCTGATGCAGTTCCGCAGCAAGGACACGCTGGCGGAGGTCATCCGGCAGGGACAGAAGGAGACGGACCAGAAGGCGTGGCTGACGGAGGCGCTGCGGCGGGCGGTGACGCTGCTGGACAAGAGCCAGGGGACCCATCTGGCAGAGGCGCTGGAACGGGAACTGGAAAAACGGGAGAGCAGCGGCGGAAAGGCGGCGGTGCGCCGTAGCAGCGACGCGGTGACGCGGCAGCGGCAGGCCACGCGGCAGGCGGTACGGCCCAGATGATACGGGCCAGCTGCGGCGGCGCGCACCTTACGGTGCGGGGCCACGCCGGGTACGGCGAGTATGGGAAGGACATCGTATGCGCGGCGGCGTCCGCGCTGGTGTACGCGCTGGCGGGGAGATTGCGGGAGACAGAGCGGCTGGAACGGTTCCAAAGCGCGCCGGGATACGCGGAGATCGCGGGGACAGGGGACTGTGCCCGGGAGTTCGCGTTGGTGCGGTGCGGGCTGGCGCTGCTGGCACGGCAATACCCTGACAGGGTGGAGATCGGGTCGTGACCTACCACGGGGAGGAGAGTTCGGATGGACGAGCTGGAAAAGACGGCGCAGGAGACTGCGGAAGAGACGGGCGGAATGGCTCCCGACGCCGGGGAGCAGCAGGTACCTGCCGGGGAACAGGGGGTACCCGGCGGGGAAGAGGACTTCGAGACGCTGATACGCGGCCGGTACAAGGGGGAATTCGACGCACGGGTGCGGCGAATACTGGACGGACGGCTGCGGGGACTGCGGCAGGAGAACGAGAGGCTGCGGGAGATGGCGGCCGCGGCGGAGACGGCGCGGCAGCGGGAGCAGGAGGCGCAGCTGCAGGCCGCGATGGAATTCGCGGTGGTCCGGGCGCGGCAGCAGATGGCCCAGGCCATCGCCAGCGGCGGAAGCCGCGTGGCGGAGAACGGCGGACGGCGCAGGAGCGTCAGCCGCTGGGACCCGAGGGGGCTCAGCGGGGCGGAGCTGGCGGCGATACGGAAGAGAGTACAGGATGGAGAGAAGATCAGATTTTAGAAAGGGAGAGAAAACATGGAGATGAATTTGCAGATGTTTGCGGAGAACACCCAGACCACGGCGGGCCTGAGCGCGGAGATGAAGACCTACTACGGCATGGAGCTGCTGGAGAATGCCAAACCGCAGCTGGTGCACAACCAGTTCGCGGCCACAAAGGGCCTGCCTGCCGGCGGCGGCAAGACCGTGGAGTGGCGTAAGTTCGGCGCCTTTGACAAGGCGCTGAAGCCCCTGACCGAGGGCGTGACGCCCGACGGCAGCGGTATCTCCGTCAGCTACATCACCAAGGAGCTGGCGCAGTACGGTGATTACACCACCGTGTCGGATATGCTGGACCTGACCGCCATCGACGACGTGGTGCTGGAGATCACCGACCGCCACGGCAGCAACATGGGCCTGACGCTGGACACGGTGACCCGAAACGAGATCCAGCAGGGCAAGCAGGTGATCTACGCGCCCAAGATCGGCAGCGACGGCACCAAGACCGACGTGACCAGCCGCATGACGCTGGACAAGGACTGCCGCATGACCAGCGAGCTGGTGGCCAAGGCGGCGACCCAGCTGAAGAAGATGAACGCGCCCACCTTTGACGGCAAGTATGTGTGCATCATCCACCCCAGCGTGGCCTTTGACCTGCGCCAGGACGAGGCGTGGATTGCCGCCCACCAGTATGCCGGGGCTACGGAGCTGTTCTCCGGCGAGATCGGTGAGCTGCACGGCGTGCGCTTCGTGGAGACCACGGAGGCGAAGATCTATCGCGGCGAGGATCTGGCCGCCGACAGCCGCACGCTGAAGGTGAACGGCAACGTTATGGCCAGCACCGACGTGACCTTCAACGGCGGCACCGTGGCCGCCGGCGCGCTGGCGGGCCGCTATGTGGTGCTGGGCGGCACCCGCTGCCAGGTGGTGAGCAACACCGACGCGAAGCTGGTGCTGGACAAGACCGTCACTGTGGGCGACAAGGAGGTCATCTACCCCGGCGAAGGCGGCAAGCAGGGCTGCGCCGTGTACGGCTGCCTGTTCCTGGGCAAGGGCGCCTATGGCGTGGTGGACCTGAGCGAGGGCACGGAGGTCATCGTGAAGCCCCGCGGCAGCTCTGGTACCGCCGACCCGCTGGACCAGCGCTCCAGCGTGGGCTGGAAGGGCGTACACGCCGCGGCTATCCTGTACGACGAGTACATGGTGCGCGTGGAGTGCGGCAGCAGCTATTCGGACGAGGACAAGGCGAACTGAGGGAGCGTGAAGCAGGGGCGGACGGGTCGTCCGCCCCTGCGGGAAATGCCGCCGTCAGCGCGGCCACGCCGCGCTGACGGGACGTCGAGGCCACCGCCCCCTGCGGAACGCGGGCGGACGGCGGGGCGAGGTCTTACATGAGGAAAGGAGAAGGGCGAGATGAAGGAAAAAATGACAACGGTGCTGCTGCCCAGAGGCAGAAAGCAGGAGGAGAATTTTGTCATCGTGTCCGTCAACGGACGCAGCTGGAAGATCATGCGCGGCGTGGAGGTGCGTGTGCCGGTGTGCGTGGCGGAGGTGCTGGAAAACGCCGCCATGATGGCGGAGGCGGCCCGGCGCTATGTGGACGAGAGAGCGTCCTGAGGTGACGGCCATGGCAAGGACGACGGCAAAACAGGTGCTGGACCGGGTGGACGCGCTGCTGCCCAATGGGTATGCGCGCGCGGAGAAGCTGCGGTGGCTGGCCCAGGCGGAGGGCTTTGTGCGGCGGGAGCTGTGCCGGGAGACGGGGGAACTGCCGGCGCTGACCGAGGTAACAGAACTGACGGCGGAGCCGCCCTTTGACGAACTGTACCGGCACTATGTGGAGGCGCAGGTGCACTATGCCAACGGGGAGACGGCGCGGTACAACAGCGCGGCGGGCCTGTGGAACAACGCGTTTCTGACCTATCGGGACTACCGGGCCAGGACGGCGGTGCCGGAGGGCGGCGCGTCGGCGCTGCGGCTGTGCTGAAAGGGGGCGGCGGAGATGTATTTTCCCAAGCTGAAGGCGGCGGCGCAGCAGCGGGCAGGCGTAGAGCAGTTCGGGGGACTGGATCGCCGTCCGGGCAGCGGCGCGGGGAGCCTGGAGCATATGGAGAACCTGTGGAGCAGCGGGTATCCGGCGCTGGAGACGCGGCCCCTGCGGCGTACGGTGACGCAGCTGACAAAGCCAAACGGCATGACGGAGAAGGACGGATTGTTCTGGGTGGACGGCACGGCGCTGTATGTGAACGGCGCGAAAACGGGGTTGGTGCTGACGGACAGCCGGAAGCAGCTGGTGAGCATGGGGGCGTATCTGCTGATCTTTCCGGACAAGAAGTACATCAATACCCAGGACCTGACGGATTTCGGGAGCATGGAGAACGTGCGGACCACCACGGGGGAGGTGACGTTCACCCTGTGCGACGGGACGGGGGAGAGCCTGGGCAGCTACGCGGCGGGCACGGAGGCGCCCCAGGAGCCGCAGACAGGGGATCTGTGGCTGGACACGGAGCGATCAGAGAGCGTGATGCGGCGGTATGACGGCAGCACATGGACGGCGCTGGCGGAGGTGTACACAAAGATCGCCGCTGTGGGCGTGGGACTGGGCTTCCGCGCCGGGGACGGCGTGACGGTGGCAGGCTGCGGCGCGGCGGAGCTGAACGGCCTGCACATATTGCAGGCGGCGGAGGACGACTGGGTGCTGGTGCCGGCGCTGTGCCGGACGCTGGACAGCCAGACGGCTGCGGTGACGGTGATGCGGCTAATGCCGGAGATGGACTTTGTGGTGGAGCAGGGCAACCGGCTGTGGGGGTGCAAGTACGGCATCGTGGACGGTCAGGCGGTGAACGAGATATACGCCTGCGCGCTGGGAGATTTCCGCAACTGGAACAGCTTTGCGGGGCTGAGCACCGACAGCTACGCCGCCGCCAGAGGCTCGGACGGACCCTTTACCGGGGTGGCGGCCTGCATGGGCGGCGTGGTGTTCTTCAAGGAGAACTGCATGGAGCGCATCTATCCGGCGGCGGGCGGCGGGCACCAGATCGTGACGGTGCCGTGCAGCGGCGTGCGGAAGGGTGCGGAGAGGACCGTGGCCGTGGCGGACGGTGTGGTGTACTATCTGGGGAACGACGGAGTGTACGCCTTTGACGGGAGTATGCCGGTGTGCGTTTCCCGGGCGCTGGGCGACAAGCGGTATACCGGCGGCGTGGCCGGCGGGGAAAGCGGCCGGTACTGGCTGTCCGCCGTGGACACGGCGGGAGAGACGGAGCTGCTGGTGTACGACACGCAAAAGCGGCTGTGGCACCGGCAGGACGATACGGCGGCGGTGGCCTTCGCCCGGTGGAACGGGGAGATGACAGTACTGTGCAGCGACGGACGGCTGCTGGATACAAGCGGTACATTGGGAACGGCGGAGACGGGGTTCTCCTGGAGCGCCGAAAGCGGCGACCTGGGACTGTACACGCCGGAGCACAAGTATCTCTCGCGGCTGGAGCTGCGGCTGAAGGCGGCGGCCGGGAGCACGGTGAAGGCGTATGTCTGCTATGACGGGGACAACGTCTGGGAACAAGTGGGCGGTGTATCCGGCGAGGCGGGGCAGACCCGCGGCGCGGTGCTGCAGGTGCGGCCCCGGCGGTGCGGGCACCTGCGGCTGAAGCTGGCCGGGGACGGACCGTGCCGGGTGTACAGCGCGGCAGCGGTGTATGAGAAGGGAAGTGACGGGCCATGAGCGTGCTTGCCCTGCCGATGGCACCGGCGGGATCGGTGCAGGAGCAGGTGACGCAGCAGTATGCGTATCTGGTGCAGATGGCCCAGCAGCTCAACCTGGCGCTGGGACAGCTGGAGGCACTGGGCGGCGGGGCCGGAGAGGCATCCGCCCGGCGGCAGGCCAACGGGCGCTTGGGTACGGCGGCATCGGAGACGGCGGACGGGCAGTATGAGACGCTGCGGAGCATGATCCTGAAGACGGCGGACCAGGTACAGAAGACCACGGCGGCATTGACGGCGAAGCTGGAGGAGGAATATGTGGCGAGCTCGGACTTCGGCAGCTATGTGGCGAAGCTCAGCGCTCAGCTGGAGGCGGCACCGGAGGCGGTGACGCAGTATTACAGCTTTTTCTCTGACCTGCAGGCCAACGTGGAGAAGGTGGACGCGGCCTTCGCGCACTATAAGCTGGACACGGAGGGGTATATCCGCACGGGTATCGTGTACTACGACGGGGCTGCGCCGGTGTACGGCGTGGCTGTGGGACAGGACCTGACGTGCAGAGAGGTGGACGGCGAAAAGGTGGTGGAGCAGAACAACTTTCGCGCGGTGTTCACCGCCACGCGGCTGTCCTTCTGGCAGGACGCCACGGAGGTGGCTTATGTGTCCAACAACCGGCTGTACATCACGAACATTACGGTGCTGGGAGGTATCGATGTAGGGCAGTGGAGCATGGAGGCGGCGGAGGGCGGACTGGCCTTCCGGTGGATCGGAGGGTGAGTGTGTGAGCTATACGGCGTTGGACAGCATCCAGTGGGGCGGCGTGCCGAAGATCGGCGTCAGCTTCGGCTATGACAGCCGGCGCAGCGGCAGCGCGATGCAGTACAGGATCTATGTGACCGTGGCGCCGCTGACAGGGGCATCGTATTTTGGATATCCCATCTATCTGTCGGTGACGGTGGACGGCGGAAGTGTGTGCAGCGGGCATACGCTGAAGGCGGCATCGCCCAGCCGGTGGAGCAGCGCGATCGAGTACGACAGCGGCTGGGTAACAGCGGCAGGAGCAGTGGGCACCGCGCCGCTGGGGATACGGCTGTACAGCGGCTCCGGGTCTGCCAGAGACGACAGCTACGGCTATGCGCTGCCGGTGGAGCGCGTGGAGGACATTGGAGATTTCTCACTGACGGCGGGGGACGCGGTGATCGGACAGACGGGGACGCTGACGCTGACGCGGCCCGGGTATGGGTACAGCTTTACGTTCAGCTATGTGCTGGGGTCGGCCTCCGGAACGCTGAGCAGCGGCGCGCTGCGGACGGTGAGCAGCAGCGCGGGGCGCGTGGTGTACCAGTGGACGGTGCCGGAGTCGCTGGCCGGGGAGCTGCCGGAGACGACGCACGGCACCGGGACGGTGACGGTGAAGGTGTACAGCGGCGGTACGCCGGTGGGGAGCCTGAGCGCGGCGTTCACGGCCTATGTGCCGGAGACCATGCGGCCCACGGCGGCGCTGACCACGGAGGTGGTAAACGACGGTACGGCAGCGGAGAGCTGGGGGCTGTGTGTGCAGGGCGTCAGCCGGATACGGTACGCGGCGACGGCGGCGGCACAGGGCGGCGCGTCCGTGCGGTCGGTGCAGTTCCGCTTTGCGGGACAGGAGCTGACTGGCACTGCCGGGACGACGGCGGTCATCGGCATCAGCGGGACGCTGCGGCCCACGGTCACGGTGACGGACAGCCGGGGACGGTCGGCGACGGCGACAGGCGAGGCGGTGACGGTGGCGGCGTACTATCCGCCGGCCATCACGGCGTCTATGGCGGCGCGGTGTGCCGCGGACGGCACAGAGAAGGACGACGGGGCGTATCTGAAGGTGAAGTGCGCGGCACAGTGCGCCGATGTGCAGGGGCACAATACGGTGGTCCTGCGGGCGCGCTTCCGGCCCGTGGGCGGCGCGTGGAACGGCTATGTGACATTGCTGCCGGGGGCGGAGCAGCTGCTGGGCGGCGGGCTGGACAGCGGGACCTCCTATGAGGTGGAGCTGAGCGCGGAGGACACGGTGGGCAACGTGCGGGTGGTGCGGTATACGGCGGCCACCAGCCGGGTGACGCTGCATCTGCGCGCCGGCGGAATGGGCGCGGCCTTCGGCAAATATGCGGAGCAGGAGGCGCTGGAGTGCGTGTGGCCGGCGGTGTTTTACGGGGATGTGGCGGTATCCGGTGCGCTGACGGTGAACGGACAGACAGTGGAGGCGATGCTGTTTCCAGTGGGCAGCGTGCGCCTGACAGACAGCCCTGCGGCGCCGGAGACACCGGCAGGTGCAGCGTGGGAGAGCGTGGAGACAGGCATCGCCAGCGTGTATGGCTGGCGGCGCACGACATGACGAGGAGGAGAGAGGCATGGCATCGACGTATACGATGGTGGCATACGGTTCACAGGGCAGCGCGGTGCGGCAGCTGCAGAATGAATTGAACAAGCGGGGGTACAGCCTGGACCAGGATGGTATCTTCGGCAAGAAGACGAGAGCCGCGGTACGGGACTATCAGAAGAAGAACGGACTGACGATGGTGGACGGCATTGCCGGCGACGAGACGTGGGGGAGCCTGCTGTCCGCGCCTACGGCGGCGGAGCAGGCGGCGCAGGCCGCCGCGGCAGCAGAGGCGGCGGCACCCAGGGCGGAGGTCACGGCGGGCACGGCGCGGCGTCTGCAGGAGCTGGAGAGGGGCTATACGCCATCGGACGAGGTGACGGCGGCGCAGGCCTACCGGGACAGCGTGGCGGCGCTGGAACCGGAGGCGTACCGGTCCCGGTTCGAGGAGCGTTTGCAGGCGCTGTATGACCAGATCGCGGGGCGTGAGGCCTTCGACTACGATCCGGAGGAGGACGAGTCGTACCAGCGGTACGCCAGACTGTATGCCGCCCGCGGCGCGGCGGCCATGGAGGACACGCTGGGCAAGGCGGCGGCGCTGACCGGCGGGTATGCCTCCAGCTACGCCCAGAGCGCGGGGCAGCAGGCGTACAACGGCTATTTGCAGGAGCTGGCAGCGCTGGTGCCGGAGCTGCGGCAGGCGGCGCTGGCGGAGTATCAGCAGGAGGGCAAGGCTTTGCAGAACCAGTACAGTATGCTGGACGCGCAGGAGAAGGCGGACTATGACCGCTGGCAGGAGGCGCGTGGTGACTGGCAGAAGCAGCTGGAGGCGGCTCAGGCGGCGTATGAGGACGCGGGCAGTCAGGACCAGAAGCTGTATCAGACGCTGCTGGCACATTTTTCCGACAAAGCGGAGCAGGAGAGGAAACTTTCCGCCTCCGGCGTCCGTCTTACAGATAGTGGAGATACCGGCAGCAGGGGCGAGAGCCTGAGCTCTACGGCGGCGGAGAGCCTGCAGCGGGCCGTGGGGAACTATCTGAAGAGGGGCAACGGCGATCTGGCCCAGGCGTTGGCGGCGCAGTATACGGCCCGCATGACACCGGCGCAGCGGCAGCGGTTCGAGAAGCTGCTGGGCCAGTACGGCATGACGCTGGCATAAGGGTCGGATAGGGGAAAAGTGCTTGCAATCAGGGGCGCTGTATGGTATCATATCAAAGTATATTGCAACGCGGCGGACACGCCGCAGCGGCTCGAGAGGAAGAGAGGAGCCGCGGGAAGGAGCAGCAATGGAGAAGATGAAGAAGCACTTTTTACGCCGAATGGCGCTTGTGATGGCGCTGCTGACGCTGGGCTCTGCCGTGCTGGTGGGCTGCGGCGAGCAGAAGGAACCGGAGGTGGACCCCAAGGACGAGGAGGTCATCGTGGAGCCGGAGCCCATCGAGTTGCCGGACGGTATCAGCTTTGACGAGAAGAAGTACCCGGACGTGTTCGGGTTCATTCAGGTGCCAAATGCCACCCAGTGCGCCATCAGCAAGGGACACTATCTGGCGCAGAGCCCCAAGTCCACCAAGAGCAGCACCGGGTATGACGACGACTACTACCTGAACCGCGACCTGGACGGCGTGACCAACAAGGCGGGTTCTCTGTATATCCAGTCCTACTACAACAAGGCAGACCTGAGCGATCCCGTGACGGTGATCTATGGCCACAACATGGCCAACCGGACCATGTTCGGCGGCTTGCAGAGCTACGGCGAGACGCTGAAGTTCGACGACAACGCCGTGCTGTACATCTATCAGCCGGGCCGTCAGCTGACCTATAAGTTCTTCGCATGCATTCCCTATGATACCAGCCACATCCTGTACTACCACGACTTCAAGGACGAGAAGGTGTTTAACGCATTCTTTGAGGCGCTGGGCAAGGCGGCCGGCGATCCTAAGTACAAGAGCGACACCAACCAGAACGCCTTTTACAGTGCCGAGGGCTGCGTGAACGTGGACAAGACCAACCTGCCCCAGGCGGGCGACAAGGTGGTGGTGCTGTCCGTGTGCAAGAACGGCGACGATCATCACCGCTATCTGCTGATGGCAAAGCTGGTGGAGGACTCCGCCGCGCCCATCACCATGACCCGCGGTGAGGCCGAGGCTGCCGGTATCCCGGCGGACCGCATCCAGGACAAGGCAGCGGCAGACGCCGCGGCCGCTGCCGCGAATATCTCTGCGGTGGAGGATGCTGCCGCCAATAAGACCGACACTGCCAGCAAGACGGATACGGCCAAGACGGAGCACAAGGGCTGAGTCGGACCTGAAAAACAAAAACCTCCCGGACCGTGGCGGTCCGGGAGTTTTTTCGATGCATTTTCAGAGAGCGTTGCCGTCGGTCTGCGTCAGGAGATCGGCCAGGGAGACACTGTCCAGATAGTCGTTGATGATGGTGTCCAGCTTTTCCCACATGGGGAGCGTGGTGCAGTGACCGGCGCGGGGGCAGGTGTTTTCGTCGCCCTCCAGGCAGGTGACGGGGGCCAGAGAACCCTCGGTCAGCCGCAGGATCTGGCCCACGGAATAGTCGGCGGCGGGGCGGTTCAGGCGGTAGCCGCCGCCCTTGCCACGAAGGCCGTCCACCAGGCCGGCCTTGGACAGCACGGAAATGATGCTCTCCAGATATTTTTCAGAGATGCCCTGCCGTTCGGCAATGGCGGGCAGGGGGAGATAGGCGGCGCTGTCGTCCTGAGCCAGCTCCAGCATGACCCGGAGGGCGTAACGGCCTTTGGTAGATACGAGCATGGGAAGACCTCCCTTATGTTAGTAAACATAGTATAGCACTATGTTTATGCGATTGCAAGGGGAAAACGCTCACATATAGTGGTACGTATTCCGCTTGAGCACCAGAAAGACGCCGGAGATGATAAAGGCAAAGATCTCGGCGGCGGTGATGGCCCACCAGATACCGTCCACGCCCAGAAGTATGGGCAGGATGACGACGGAGCCGGCTTGGAACACAAGCGTTCGCAGGAAGGAGATGGCAGCGGAGACGGCACCGTTGTTCAGGGCGGTGAAGAAGCCGGAGGCAAAGATGTTGAAGCCTGCCAGTAGGAACGACCAGCAGAACAGCCGGAAGGCATGGGTGGTCAGAGCGTAGAGGCTGGCATCGTAGCCCACAAACAGCCGGGACAAGGGGGCGGCCAGCACACGGGCCAGGACCGTCAGGGTCACGCCGCCGATGGCCATCAGCAGGGCGCTTTTCCGCAGGAGGTTTTTCAGCTCACTGTGGTGCTGCGCGCCGTAGTGGAAGCTGACCACCGGCGCGCTGCCGATGGAGTAGCCGATGAAGATGGCTACGAAGATGAACTGGACGTACATCAGAACGCCGTAGGCGGAGACGCCGTCCTCGCCGATCAGGCGCATGAGCTGGAAATTGTAGAGCATACCCACCAGGGAGGAGGAGATGTTGCTCATCAGCTCGGAGGAGCCGTTGCCGCAGGACTGGAGAATGGGGCGCAGACGCAGGGCGGCGGGCCGCAGGCGCAGCAGGCTGGTGTTGGGCCGCAGAAAGTAGATCAGGGGCAGTACGCCACCTACACACTGGCTCAGGCCGGTGGCGATGGCCGCGCCGGCCACGCCCCAGTCGAAAACGGCGATGAAGAGTGCGTCCAGCACCATGTTGGTGATGCCGGCGGCCACGGTGACGAAAAGGCCCAGGCGGGGCTTTTCGGCGGCGATGAAGAAGCTCTGGAACACATTTTGCAGCATGAAGGCGAAGGTGAAGCCGGTGACGATGCGGCCATAGAGAATGCAGTCGGCCATCATGGCATCAGACGCGCCCAGCAGACGGGACACGGCGGGCATGGTGAGGATGCCCACGGCGGACAGCACTGCGCCCAACAGCAGTGTGAACAGTACCAGCATGGAGAAGGTGCGGTGGGCCTCCTCCTGCTTGCCCTCGCCCAACAGCTTGGACACCAGGGCGGTGCCGCCGGTGCCGATCATAAAGCCCATGCCGCCCAGGATCATCACGAAGGGCATGACCAGGTTTACGGCGGCAAAGGGCGTTTTGCCCACGAAATTGGAGACGAACAGACCGTCCACCACGCCGTAGATGGAGGTGAAGACCATCATGCAGATGGAGGGAAGCGTGAAGCGCAGCAGCTTGCCATACGTGAAATGGTCGGAGAGACGGATGGATTGCTTTGCCATGGGGGCCTCCTATCGAAAAAAGTAGCTCCATCGTGAAGATGGAGCTAAATCATCCCGCCGAAGGCGGAGTTTGAACTTGGTGACCCGTACCGGATTCGAACCGATGTTAAAGGCGTGAGAGGCCTCTGTCTTAACCACTTGACCAACGGGCCGCATTTTTTCTTCTATTTCATCGGCCAAAGCCGCTGAAATCATGGTACACCTTCAGGGACTCGAACCCTGGACACCCTGATTAAGAGTCAGGTGCTCTACCAACTGAGCTAAAGGTGCATATCCTGTTAACGGTGTTATTATAGTCGATGTGCACCGATATTGCAAGCTTTTTTTGCGAAAAGAACAGGATTTCTTTGAAATCAGGGAGAGAGCCGGAAAAGCGGGGGCTTTTCCGGCTCTCTGCGGGAAAGGAAAGAAGAACTGTCAGTTTTTCCACTCCACATACAGCTCGCGGACGGCATTATCATCGGCGGGCTTGGCGGGGGCGGCAGGAGCGGGCGCGGCCTTGGGCGCGTCGCGTTTTTCAATGAACTTGGGCGCCACCTGGGGGAACAGTGCCAGGCTCAGCACATCCTCGTCGGACTTGGCCAGACTCTTGAACTCCTCGCGGTACTTCTCCAGCTCCGGCTCCAGCAAATCGGCGGGACGACAGGTGATGACATCCTCAGGGGCGATGCCCGCCTTGGAGCGGACCTCCTCGTTGACCTCGCCGGGCAGCTTGCCGTATTCACCCTTGAGCATGGCGCGGGACTCCTTGGGGAACGTCTTGTAGCGCTCGCCCATGATGACGTTCATCACAGCCTGGGTGCCCACGATCTGGGAGGAGGGCGTTACCAGCGGGGGATAGCCGAAGTCCTTGCGGACGCGGGGGATCTCTGCTAGTACGTCATAGTATTTATCCTCTTTGCCAGCCTGCTTCAGCTGGGAGATGAGGTTGGACAGCATGCCGCCGGGCACCTGATACAGCAGGGTGTTGGTGTCCACGCGGAGGACCTTGGGGTCCAGGATACCGGCATCCTGCAGCCGCTGGGCCACCTTGCGGAAGTGGACGGCGGCGTCGGACATCTTTTCCAGGCTCAGGCCGGTGTCACGGACGGTGCCCTGCAGCGTGGCCACCAGGGACTCGGTGGCGGGCTGGCTGGTGCCGTTGGCCATGGGGGAGAGAGCGGTGTCCACAATGTCCACGCCGGCGTAGGCCGCCATCAGCAGCGTCATGTCGCCGGTGCCGGAGGTGTTGTGGGTGTGCAGGTGGATGGGAACGCTGACCGTTTCCTTCAGCGCCTTGACCAGAGAGTAGGCCTCCATGGGCAGCAGCAGGTTGGCCATGTCCTTGATGCAGATGGCATCCGCGCCCATGCCCTCCAGCTCCTTGGCCAGCTTGACGAAGTAGGCCTCGTTGTGGATGGGAGAGATGGTGTAGCTGAGGGTGGCCTCCACCTGTCCGCCGTATTTCTTGGTGGACTTGATGGCCTGCTCCAGGTTGCGCACGTCGTTCAGCGCGTCGAAAATGCGGATGATGTCGATACCGTTTTCGATGGATTTGGCGCAGAAGGCGTCCACCACATCGTCGGCATAGTGCTTGTAGCCCAGAATATTCTGGCCACGGAAGAGCATTTGCAGCTTCGTGTTCTTCACATGCTTGCGGATGGTGCGCAGCCGCTCCCACGGATCCTCGTTCAAAAAGCGCATACAGGCGTCGAAGGTGGCACCGCCCCAGCACTCCAGAGAGTAGTAGCCGATGGCGTCCAGCTGCTCCAGTGCGGGCAGCATATCCTCGATGGTCATGCGGGTGGCCGCCTGGGACTGGTGCGCGTCGCGGAGGATGGTATCGGTGATGAGCAGGGGCTTATTAGACAGAAATTCCATAGTTACCTCCTATTAACCGAACAGGGAGATCAGCACGCCCGCGGCGATGGCCGAGCCGATGACGCCGGCCACGTTGGGGCCCATGGCGTGCATCAGCAGGAAGTTGCCGGGGTTTTCCGCCTGGCCGACCTTCTGGCTGACACGGGCGGCCATAGGTACGGCGGACACACCGGCAGAGCCGATGAGGGGATTGATCTTCTCCTTGAGGAACAGGTTCATGAACTTGGCCAGCAGGACGCCGCCGGCGGTGCCGAAGCCGAAGGCCACCACGCCCATGCCCATGATAGCCAGAGTCTTGGGGCTGAGGAAGGTAGCGCCGGTGGCGGTGGCGCCTACGCTGATACCCAGGAAGATGGTGACGATGTTCATCAGCTCGTTCTGCATGGTCTTGCTGAGGCGATCCAGCACACCGCACTCCTTGGCCAGGTTGCCCAGCATCAGGCAGGCGATCAGCGGCGCGGCGGAGGGGACCAGCAGGGCCACGAACACCGTGACCACGATGGGGAAGAAGATCTTTTCCTTCTTGCTGACCTCACGCAGGGGCTTCATGACGATCTGGCGCTCTTCCTTGGTGGTCAGCGCCTTCATGATGGGCGGCTGGATAACGGGCACCAGGGCCATGTAGGAATAGGCGGACACAGCGATGGGGCCCAGCAGGGCCGGGGCCAACAGGGCGGTGACGAAGATAGCCGTGGGGCCGTCCGCGCCGCCGATGATGCCCACGGAGGACGCCTCGGCGCCGGTGAAGCCCAGCAGGCGGCAGCCAACGTAAGTGAGGAAAATGCCCAGCTGGGCGGCAGCGCCCAGCAGCAGGCTCTTGGGGTTGGCGATCAGGGGACCAAAGTCGGTCATGGCGCCCACGCCCATGAAAATAAGGCAGGGATAGATGCCCAGCTTGATACCCAGGTACAGCACATCGATCAGACCGACGCTGACAGTGACATTACTGAGGGTAATGCCATAGGAGGCGAGGTACTGCTCGGCAGTCACCAGGGCATCCAGCTGGTTGGACAGCGTGCCCACGGCCTCGGAGCCGCTGGCGGCAAGCTGTGCCATCAGGTTATCGAGCACACCGGGGTCGAACGTACTCTGCGCCGCCGTCATCAGGGAGTCGGCGTAAGGCTGGAGCATATCGGCAGATACGCCGTTTGCCAGCATTTCCGAGAGGAACTGTGCCGTGATGGGCTGCCCGCCGAACAAATCCCAGTGGACGTGTCCGCCGGCGAACAGGATCTCGTGGAACATCTCCGCGCCGGGCAGGTTCGTCACCAGCATACCGAATGCGATGGGTACCAGCAGCAGCGGCTCAAACTTTTTGACGATACCCAGAAACAGCAGCACAACGGCAATGACCAGCATAATGGCACTCTTCCAGTTGTCGCCCTGGAAAAACTGGTAAAAGCCGGTGCTTACAAAGAAATTGGCAATAGCTTCCATGTGCAGTCCTCCGGCGTCAGCCGATGGTGCACAGCAGCGCGCCGGACTCCACGGCGGCGCCCTTGGTCACAGACACGGAGGTAACGGTGCCGTTGCAGGAAGCCATGATCTCGTTCTCCATCTTCATGGCCTCCAGGATCATCAGCACGTCGCCCTTCTTGACGGCGCTGCCGTTGGACACGTTCACCGCCAGAATGTTGCCGGGCATGGGAGCGCAGACCTTTTCGCCGCCGGCAGGGGCTGCGGCGGGGGCGGGAGCAGCCGCAGGGGCGGCCACGGAGGCAGCGGGAGCTGCGCCGGTGATCTCCTCCAGCTCGACTTCATACACGGTACCGTTGACATTGACTCTGTACTTTTTCATGGTGAAATCCTCCTCACACATTACACTTTCTTCATGGATACGATACGGATGGCGGAGACATCGGTCCCCATGTCCTCGGCGATGGCAGCGGCTACGGCGGCCATCATCGCGGGGGTGACGGCGCCAGGTGCGGGCATGGCGGCGGGAGCCGCCGGCATCTGGGGCACGGTCTTGGGCGCGGAGGTGCGGGCACATACCCAGCTCATCAGTGTGACCAGCAGTATGATGCACAGCAGCCCGGCAAACACCGTTCCCAGGCCCATCAACACGACGAACAGGTTGGAATATTCAGGCATGGTTTGGATCTCCTTCCATACTAATATAGATTACCCACATTGTACCAAACATTTGGTAGTAATGCAATCCGAAAACGGCTAAAACTGCAAAATTGTGAGAAGTCCTAAAAAATTTTTTGGTTCATTGACGGAATACACAAACCACAGGGAAACGACCTTTCCTTGGAAGAAAATACTTTCCATCCGCTATTGTCTGTGCTATACTGTGTTTCTATTCCGAAAGCAGGGGAGGCGCGGCTATGCGGTACGAAAATGTGGTGCAGGGCCGCTTTCTCTCGCGCCCCAATCGCTTCATTGCGCTGGTGGAGCTGGACGGCGCCGAGACGGTCTGCCATGTGAAGAACACCGGACGCTGTCGTGAACTGCTGGTACCGGGGGCTGAGGTGTATCTGGTGCCGGGTGTCACGCCGGGGCGTAGGACACCCTACGATCTTGTCGCGGTGAATAAGGGCGGCAGGCTGATCAACATGGACGCCCAGGCACCGAACCGGGCGTTTGCGGAGTTTGCACGGACCTTCGACCCGCAGGCCGAGAGCATCCGGCCGGAGTTTCGCTTTGGCGAGTCGCGGCTTGATTTCTGCTTGACGCGGCCCGACGGGCTGCACCTGGTGGAGGTCAAGGGGGTCACGCTGGAGCAGGGCGGCCACGCCCGCTTCCCGGATGCACCTACGGAGCGGGGCGTGAAGCACGTGCATGAATTGATACGCGCTGTGGAGCAGGGCTGCCGGGCTACGGCCTTCTTCGTCATCCAGATGGCGGAGGTCGTTGATTTTGCGCCCAACGATGATACACATCCCGCATTCGGCGCGGCCCTGCGGCAGGCGCGCGAGGCGGGGGTCAGCATTGCCGCTTACAGCTGCCGTGTTGCGCCGGACGCCATGTATATCGATCACCCTGTGCCGGTGGTTTTGTGAGGAGAGTGTCCGTATGACATTGCTGGAGATATTCCTGATCGGCATCGGTTTGAGTATGGATGCCTTTGCCGTGGCGATATGCAAGGGACTGGCCATGCCGGACAAGGTGCATAAGAGGAGCGCGTTTCTCATCGCCCTGTATTTCGGCGTATTTCAGGCGGTTATGCCCGCGCTGGGCTGGCTGCTGGGCTCCCAGTTTGCCCATTATGTGACGCGGTTCGCGCCCTGGATCGCCTTCGTGCTGCTGGCATGGATCGGCGGCAACATGATTCGGGAGAGCCGCGCTGAGGAAGAGGAGGACGAGCAGCCCTCCGACGGGCAGGTGAAGCACAAAGAACTGTTTGTGCTGGCCGTGGCCACCAGCATTGACGCCCTGGCCGTGGGCGTCACGTTCTCCATGGTGGAGCTGTCCGTGTCCATCTGGCTGGCCGTCTGTCTTATCGGCTGCACCACGTTCCTGATATCCCTGGGCGGTGTGTATGTGGGCAATGTGTTCGGCGCAAAGTACAAGAATAAGGCTGAATTCGTGGGAGGCACTATCCTGATTCTGATAGGTGTGAAGATCATTCTGGAGCATTTTGGCGTGCTGTAAAAAGATCCCCCGGCGATGTATATCGCCGGGGGATCTTTTTACAGATGTGCGAGCAGATCCATAGTAATGCGGGCGGTGATTCCCCACAGGTGGTAAGGCAGGCCGTGATACACCGGGACCTCCAGCCGCCAGGGACGCCATGGGTAGTCCGCAGGGACGCCGGCGTCCGCATAGGGGAAATCCGGGGCCTCCACTGGCTGCCGGTACAGGTAGACCTCCGGCGGATGCGCCTTCAACTCCCGAAGGGGCAGCAGGAAGGTGTCGGCTACCTCCTCCGGTGCGGGGCGCATGGCTGCCAGTGCCGCAGGGTCCACCTCGCCCAGCACCGGCCGGAGCAGGCTGCCCGCACGGATGTGGATGAAGTCCATTTCGCCGATCACGGTCACGGCGCTTTCCGGGATGCCAAGCTCCTCCCAGGTCTCCCGCAGGGCGCACTGGATGGCCGTTTCCCCGGCCTCGCGTTTGCCGCCGGGGAAGCACACCTCACCCGGCTGCCGGACGTTGGCGGAGCGTATCTCATACAGCAGGCAGTATTCGCCGTCCTGACGGACCAGGGGGACCAGCACGGCGGAGCCGCCTCTCTCGCCCATCAGCGTGGGCGTATGCGCCGCGTAGTAGCCGCGCAGGGGGGAAATATCCATGATCGGGCCTCCTCTCGGTCAAAAGCGGTGCTTGTCCGCATTGTTTTTATCGATGTGTGGTTGTATCGCAGAGCGGCCTGCGAAAAAAGACGTCCCCGCCTTGCGGCGGGGACGCGTAATGCGCGATAGATCCTCAGCAGCTGCACCCGCAGCCGCCGTTATTGCCGCCGCAGCCGCAGCCATTGCCGCAGCCGTTGCCGCAGAACAGGAACAGCAGGATGATGGCGATGATGATCCAGCAGCAGCTGCTGCCGCCAAAGCAGGAATTCTGATTACACATACCGTAACCTCCTATGAAAATTTGACCGCCACATCGGTCTCATTCTCATAGTATGCCGGCTGCGGTAAAGTGTGCGCCTCAGAGCTGCGAGATGCGATAGCTGAGCGTCAGCAGGGTGTCCACAAAGTGGATGTCCTCGAAGAAAACGCCGTCCTCCTTGGTGGAGAGCTCCACATTGGTAAAATTCCAGAAGCCGCGCACACCCAGACCGATCAAACGGTCCGCCAGCGGCTGGGCTACATTCTGCGGGACGGTCAGGACCGCCACGTTGGGGTGATAGTTGGCGACATATTCCTCCAACTCATCCATCGAGTGGACCGAGACACCGCGGATCTCCGTGCCGATCAGCGCGGGGGAGACATCAAAAGCGGAGTCGATCCGGAAACCGACCTTATCAAAATCAAAATTTTGCAGCAGGGCGTGACCCAGATGGCCCACACCGATCACAATGATGCGGTGGCCGCTGTCTATACCCAGGATGTGGCCGATCTCCGCACGCAGCTCGGCCACATTGTAGCCGTAGCCCTGCTGGCCGAACTCACCGAAGCAGCTCAGGTCCTGCCGGATCTGGGAGGCGGTGATGTCCATCTTGGCGCCCAGAGAGTTGGAGCTGATACGCACCACGCCTTTGTTGTACAGATCGTCCAGATACCGATAGTACCGGGGAAGACGATGAATGACAGCATCGGAGATTTTTTGCTTCTTCATAGAAAAACCTTCTTTTGTGTGGAATGCGGCGCACAGCGCTCGATGTATTGTGGTTATTCTACAACAAGTCTGCCAAGTTGTCAACTTTTTTAACAAAGTCGGAAGAAAAAATTTTCTTTACTTTGTGCCGGGAAGGTGGTATAGTAATGGGGCTGTAAGTTGATAAAACAGAATATGATATGCGCCCGTAGCTCAGATGGATAGAGCGTTAGACTCCGACTCTAAAGGCCGCTGGTTCGAATCCAGTCGGGCGTACCAAAAACCGTCTTAAGCATATCGCTTAAGACGGTTTTTATATGCGGTAGGTGATAAAAGTTCCGCTTTGGTTTGATGACTATTGTGTGACTTGGAGTCCAGCTGAGCGCATCCTGCGTCATATCTCCAGCATCCCTTGCCGTCCCGTGCGGGCGTGTTCTTTTTTCTCTCTCTTCTTCAGTTGCTCCGGGGCGCTGCGGGCGGCGGACTGCTCCGCCTCCTTCTTGCTGCGGCCGGTGCCGCTGCCCATGCCGCAGGCGGCGGTCAGCGTAGGGCATTACACAACGCCGCAGAGGACGTGGTGTGGGGGGGGGACGGGAGCTGACAACTCGCTTTATCTATGAGACAGCAGCGTTGGCCCGCGTTTACGAGGTGCTCAGCGGAGCTTGATCAAAAAAGTTTTTAAGTCCAAATGCAATAAAACGCCCTTTCCGTGCATTACACGGATGACAGGAGATAGAAGCCCATGCTCAGTATGCTGATGACAACCGAATATGTGCCGGCAGAGGATCGACACGAGCTGCAGCAGTTGTTGCTCCACATTGCCGGCGGGGAGCGTGAAGCGCTGGCGGAGCTGTATCAGCGCACGCGGACGGCGGTGTACGGTCTTGCGCTGTCCTACCTCAGGAACGCCCACGATGCGCAGGATCTCACACAGGACGTCTATGTGCAGGTGTGGGACTGCGCGGAGCAGTACCGCCCCACCGGCTCACCTATGGGCTGGCTGCTGACCGTGTGCCGCAACCTGTGCCTGATGCGCATGCGGCGGGAGGAACGCCATGCCGCGCTCTCGGACGAGGAATGGGACGCCATTCCCGCGCAGGAGTGTGGACTGGATGCGGACGAGCGCGTCCTCTTGCAGCACGCGCTGGCAAGCCTTGGCGACGAGGAGCGGCGCATCGTGCTGCTCCACGCGGTCACGGGTATGAAGCACCGGGAGATCGCGGCGCTGCTGGAGCTGCCGCTTCCTACCGTCCTGTCGAAATATCACAGAGCATTGAAGAAGATGCGAAGCTTTCTGGAAGGAGATGACGCCCGATGACCAATGAAAAAATGGAGCAGCGTCTGGCTTCGGCGGTGGAAAAGACCGCGCCAAACGACGTGAACGGCGTTCTCTCCCGCTGTGATGAGCGGAAAGGAACGGTGATCCCCATGACGACGAAGAAAACGACAAAGAAACGGTGGACGACGCTGGCGGCGGCCTGCCTTGCGCTGGTGCTGCTGGGCGGCGGAGGCGTGTTCTATCAGCAGGCACATGCGGTGGCGTCCGTGGTTTCGCTGGATGTGAACCCGAGCATCGAGCTGAAGGTCAGCAAGAGCGAAAAGGTGCTGGCCTGCACACCGCTCAACGAGGATGCGAAGGCTATCCTTGCGGATATGGGCGACGGTGCAGACCTGAAGGGTGCAAAGCTGGACGTGGCGGTAAACGCCATCGTGGGGAGCCTCGTGCGAAACGGCTACCTCGACAGCATTTCCTCCGCCATCATGATCTCGGTGGAGGATAAGGATACCGTCCGCGCGGAAAAGCTCCAGCGGGAGCTGACCAGCGCCGTGGACGGTGTGCTGCAGACCAGCGAAGCGAAGGCCGCCGTCCTGACGCAGACGCTGACGCAGGACGCGGCGCGGGAGCAGCAGGCCCGGGAAAACAACATTTCCTCCGGCAAGGCGGCGCTGGTGAACCGCGTCCTCGCCATCAACCCTGCACTCAAGTTTGACGCGCTGGCAAAGCTCTCGGTGGAGGAGCTGAAGGACCTTGCGGAAGCAGGCGCGCCCGCTATGCCCATCGGTAAGGATGCCGCCGCTTACGCCGCGGAGCAGTATGCCGGGACAACGGCGCTTGATTCCGTCACGGCTGAGGTCGATTCCGAGCTGGACGAATTCCCCGCGCACTACGAGGTGGAGCTGCACACGGCATGGGGTGAGTTTGAGTATCTGGTGGACGCCTACACGGGGAAGGTGCTCAGCGGGCAGAAGGACTTGCTGACCACGGCCCCTGTAGGGGACGAGACGGCAAAGCCTACTGCGCCCACCGGCGACATCGGTCACGCCAAGGCGAAGTCCATCGCCCTGAACCACGCGGGCGTGAGCGAGAACAAGGCATATGACATGGAGATCGAGCTGGACGATGAGGACGGCACGCTCGTCTACGAGGTCGAGTTCAAATTCGGCGGCATGGAGTACAGCTACGAGATCAACGCGGCCACCGGCGCGGTCCTCAAGCACGAGGCGGAACTGGATAACTGAAAGAAAAGGCGTGAGCCGCTGTATTGCAGCGGCTCGCGCCTTTTTACGGGTTATACAGGATCATGTGCAGAATGGTGGTTTGGTCGGAGATGTTGCGGTAGGTGTGGGCGGTGTCGCCCTGAAAGCGGACGCTTTCGCCCGCCTGAACGACAATGTCCTTCTGATCAGCCGTGATTTCGATTGCACCGGCGAAAAGGGTGACAAACTCGGTGGTACCCCGCAGATGCGGCTCCGACTGCCAATGGCTGCCGGGAGCCAGCTCCATATAGTAGACGGAGAACTTCCGGTTTTCATCGTCCGGAAAAAGGCAGTAAGGCGATACATTGAAAATTATCAAAAACCTGGTTTCGACCTTGCAATTCAGGGTACACTCCGCTATACTGATACTTGTTGATACTAATTGCAATCAGCGACGGAGGTGATTTCATGGATGCTGCGCTGTTTACCAAGATGCTGTCCGACAAAAACGTTCTGGATTTGAGAAAACTCGGCTATAAATTCCCGCAGGCCGACATCAAAAAGTTTACGGAGCTGCTGAAAAACGGTTTCTATCATTCGCTGCCGCTCAAGGATTTCTCCGGGCAGAACATCGTCTATCTGAGCAGCATTGCACAGGTGCGCCTTTCCGCTGCCAGGGTGCTTTTGACGCCGCAAAACAGCACACAGCTTTACGGCGTCAAGGCTATGGAGGAGGAGATCGTTTCCACCTTTACCATCGAGCAGGTGGACTTTACCCGCGACAGCGTCCGCAAGATCCTCTCCGGTCTTGCTCCCACAGACGAAAGCGAAAGCCGCATTTTCGGCATGAAAAAGGGACTGGAGTTCATCAGCGACCCGGCGAATCAAATCACTGAGGAGACCATTCAACGGCTCTATGAAATGGCCATCGGGGCCTATCTACCCGAGGAGGATCGGCTGCTGCCCGGTCATTTCTACCGGCACGACAGCGTGTATGTGATCGGCGCAAAGGTGGAGCATACGGGCTTTCCCTGGCAGGCGCTGCCGGAACGCATGGGCGAATTGGTCACCTTTATCCATGAAGAATCCGAGATCAACGATCTGCTGAAAGCGGCGCTGATCCACTTCTACATGGCGTATCTGCATCCGTACTTTGACGGCAACGGCAGAATGGCACGGCTGATGCATTTGTGGTATCTGGTGCAGCAGGGATATTCCTCTGCGCTGTTCGTGCCGCTCTCCGAGTATATCAACAAAAGCCGCAAGGGGTATTATGACGCCTATACGCTGGTGGAGGAGAACGCAACCATCAGCGGTATGCTGGACGCAACGCCGTTTTTGGCGTATTTTATCGAAAATGTATATCATAAGCTGAACGGGGTGCTTCCGACCGCACAGACGACCGAGGCGTTTCAGACCGCCCTGTCCCACGGACAGGTCACTGAGAAGGAGAAAGCACTGTGGGAGTTTGTTCTGTCCGCTTACGGCGACGCGGAGTTTTCCACCAAGCAGTTGGAAAAGGATTTCGGGAACGCCGCTTACGCGACGATCCGCAGCTTTGTGTTGAAGTTTGAAAAACTGGGACTGCTCAAATCGACACAGTACGGGAATCGTGTGAAGTATGCGGTTTGTGTGTGCTGAAAACGGGAGCCGCTGCATCTGAGCCGCATGACCTGTGAAGTGCTCAGACTGCTATTTGACTACTACCGCAAAAAACCTCGGAAGTCTTGCCCTGTAAGG
>ERZ827528.1039-NODE-1039-length-30626-cov-34.610677_pt1 | contig 30626 bp, 26 predicted proteins | sample MGYA00519768_ERZ827528 | MGnify/ENA primary metagenome ERZ827528 (study PRJEB31778, sample SAMEA3449343) | human gut metagenome | biome: human gut; feature: human-associated habitat; material: faeces | place: United Kingdom | collected 2010/2012 ...
CGGAAGTGCGGGTTGTTTCCTCGCCTGATTTCTCAGTGCGGCTGATTGCCAAAGGGAAACGTGCAACACTTGCGGTTGAGAACTGATGGATGCTTGCATCCTTACCTACAAAACCAGTAACTACAAAAGAATTTTCCATTTTCTTCATGACATTGAATTTTAGAAGTGAAACATTTATTTTTTACGTTGCCATCAAAGTTGGCAAGGATAGCAATCAGGCAAGTAATTACCGAATTATTTCACCGTCAGGCAGGAAAAGTTTTCCGAAAAGCGACAGTAGGAAAAGTTTTTGAAAAAATTCAGGGAATAAGGCTCTGGTACTTGCAGTATGCGGCTTGCACTAACTTCGCAACAGGAAAAAGTAAGTGTCACGGCTTCGTCCAAAATGAGATGTCTAGAGAATGGCTTGATATTCTTGTGTGCTGGTCATGGTAATGGATGCTGCTCTCAGATTCAGACTCTACAGCTTTCACAGATCCATGGCAAGCAATCCATACATGGTAAAAGCGATAACTCCCAAACTTCACCATGAACCTGGCATGGCATAGCAAGAGAAATACGGAACTCCGCACTTTGCATAGAAAGGTCTGAACACGAAAGCTATTCAAGAGGATGGAAGCCAGAGGTGAAGCACAACAAGGCATATGACACTCTTGTGAGTTATGAAAAGGTATAAACTCAGCAAGAAGAAAAAGAAGGGCAAAGCTAATCTGTCCAAGAACTGACTTCGGTCCTATTTGGGCTTATTGCAAGTTTAAAGTTTAGATTTATCCATGTATATATACATTTTTAAAATTCGATTGACTTGCTTATTTCAAGCATACAACAGAATAGCCATTAAGTCTGAAATTTTTCATATTTTTGTATCATCTAAAATCGTTATTGACTATGAATTATGATGCCTTTATAGATAAATGGGTAGATAAGTTGAATAAGTTCTTCTTTATGTTGAACAATTTTGACGATGTGCCGTACCTGAGTGGAAGCGAGGAAGACAGACCTCAGGCAGCCGGAAATCGTAACCTGAAGACGGATGTCGCCATGTTGCTGTTCAACGCTTCGCAACTGCCGACCGAGGACATGCTCGAGAGAAAGAAACGTGTCATTGAGCATTGTCACACCAATGCCTCCATAGCGCCTATTCTCGACGAACTGTTGGCCGACACGGCTAAAAATTACGAGATACTGAAAGAGTATTTCTCTGAATATTTTGCATCGTCAATCATCCTAGCTGTATACAATTATATAGATTTGACATACGGGGAATACACTGCTTTGCTGTCATTCATCCGCGATGACATCTTGAAAAATCCCCATAGGTCCATGGCATATATGGGCGACATGATGTCTCTTATGCGAATAATCATGCCCCAACCATTTAACGGATGGATTCTGATGGATGACGAAAGTGAAAAGATGCTGTGCGAGCAGGTATGCCGTTATACGGATAAGGATTTACCTGAGATATATTCATTTGTCAAATCCGGCATGCGTATCTCCGATGCCATTTTCATCAACATGTTGTATTGCGATACGTGGAGCGATGATGAATACACGGTTTTTTCCAATGTGGTGAAAACTTTCAAAGAGCACAACGGCCGCACCATATATGTGTTGGCGGACATTTACAACATAATAACAGAGAACTGTCTCGAGCGTGTAGGCATAGACTATGGTCACAAGACTAATATAAAAAATGTGCGCAACAACAAGTGTGTCGTGGTCGTGGATTTGCAGGAATGCTCCGATACCGTGGACTATGAACAGTATGAGTTTGATTTCCAGAATATGTCCATGGACTACGCCCACATTCGTGACCTTCGCAAGCACTTGAGAATCTCGAAAAGCAGGAAGATTCCTAAGGACCGTTTTGTGGAAGAATTTAGGTATGAATTGAGTTCCGAAAATTGGTATGATGGTATTAACATGTCCGATCTTATTATGCAGAAGATTATCGATGATAAATTGCCGGAAGGTATGTTGGATGAGGAGGTGGCATTCTATAACATAGACCCAGGTAGGAGGGTGATACATAAGCTCAACGGCGACATTTCGTACTCTCATAATAAATCGGTATGCACGGCTGACGACTTCGACAAAATCAGGCTTGTACGTAGTCTTTATGACCAGGGAAACCTAAGATATGTAGACGAACCGACGCTCATCGTAAACAAGCGCTACTATCTGCCTACATATTTTACGCCCACCAAAGGCCCGATTCTGATAGACATCAGCGAGAATGACCTATATACCATCACCTATCTCGTTCTGCCAGAATATCTGGTGAACGAGATGAACAAACCGGAATTCATCATAAAATACGTGGACGCTAAATACGCGGAATTGAGCGATTCGGAAAGAATAGATGATTTGCTTCTTTCGGATTTCAAGTTGCCCGAAGGCCTTAACTCCCAAGAGCGGCAGAAACAGCTATACCTGTATGACCAGCAGATATACGTGAAAAAGCTGGTGAGTGAATTCGGCTTCCAGCTCAACTCCGCCTACGACAATTCCAATTCCGATCTGCCCGAAGGTACGGTGTTGTACGATGACAAAGGCGTAGGGTATGTCATACAGGAGAAGATAGGCGAGGGCGGATTCTCAAAGACCTATAAGGCCGGTAAGCTCCAACCGAAAGAGGTCTCCGGCTTCGGAATGCCGGAGCAGGTGGTGGCGATAAAGGAGTTCTTCATCAAGGGCATACACCGCCGCAACGGCACCGAGGTGGAGCTCCTGCTCAATGATCACGGTGATGAGGCTAAAAAGGCCATGCGCAAGTTCTGGGACGAGGCCAAGAAAATCAGCAAACTGGCTGATTGTGACAACATCATATCCGTATACAACGTGTTCGACCGGAACGGCACGTGCTATTATTCCATGGAGTATGTCGACGGTCCCGACCTGTCTTACTATTGTAAGGAGAAGCCTTCGGGGCATCTGTCGTGCAATGAAGCGGTGCGCATCATCCTGGAACTGTGTTGTGCCGTAAAGGCATTGCACGACCGGCAGATGAATCATTTCGACATAAAACCAGAGAACATACTCATTGGTGCCGGTGGCCACGTGAAACTCATCGACTTCGGTACAGCCTGCCAGTTTGTTGCCGACAGCAGTACATCGACCATTCTGCCCGTGGAAAGCTCGGGCTACACGCCGCTGGAGCTGCGTACGCTGACCTCGTTCTCACCGCAGTCGGACATCTACTCCATTGGAGCCACGCTCTACAACATATTGACCGGCTGGAAAGTGCCCTCCGCAGCCGACCTGGCGCGGGACTTCAGTAGGCTTAAGCGCCCAGACGATATAGACGACGGCATATGGAATGCCATTGTCATGGCTATAGCCCCCGATCCGGACTGTAGACCGGCCACGGTAGATGATTTCGTCCTGTTGCTGGAAGTCTGCAGACCACGTGAAGAGGATGTTCAGCTGGCATCTGAGAACTCCGTGTATGATATTAATTTGCCGGTAGGGGAAGATTCCCGATCTTCGCACCGACAAATTAATCATGCATCTGTGATGAAAGAGAAAGAATCAGTTTACGGCTTAAGTTATCAGCTGTACTCGGAGCGTAAGCCCATGCCGCAGGCACGTGAAAAGTATCGCAATAATATTGTGGAGTTGCTGGAGAAGTTCGTAGCCTTACAGAAGAAAAATCCGAGCAAAGACGTCAGTGTAGCCCTATGTCTCGACTATGATGCTTTAATCTACAGAAAGGGGGATTATCTGAAGGAAGACGACCCGCGCTTGAATATCGACAACGTAGAAATAAACAACGAGGTGTTCAGCAAGTACGCCAAGTGCCGCGCACTCTTCGAGGACAAGGTGGAGAGCAAGGCGCCGCAGATATTTGTCACTATAAACCAGGACGACGCCGGCAAAGTGGAGGAAATGGCACGCTTGGCCGATGACTATTGCATATCATATGCCGTGGAGCACGGTTGTGGCACCAACCATGAGGAATATACCAAGATCGTATTATCATTCGACGACGATATCAACGCGGCTGCCGACTACATCTGCACTGCTACCACACGCTTCCTCGGTGTGCTTGCCAATGCACCCGTGACGGGATTGACGTTTTCCTCCTGGTCTAAAAGGAAGGCGCGAAGTGAGTTCCGCAAATCCAATATGTATGGAGTTTTTTGGTTTATGAATGCACTCATATATGTAGCGATATACAAGCTGAAAAGAAAGATCTTCCGCATAAGATGACAGGATAGCAAAATTGGCAAATAACATATAACCGTATGAAGATAATATAACCGCCCCAATACATCGAGTCGCCCTACCCTATAAGGGCTAATACCATATAGAACCATTCACTTGATACCGAACATTTGCGGTGAATCTTAATATACACACACATTTTACGGACATTACCGGGTAGTAACTCTCTGGACTACGCTACCATGCGTTTATCTATGTACGAACGCTATCAACTGGGGTTTGGTTGTATTTGCGAATACAACCAAACCCCAAAGTTTTAAAGCAGCATTTGCTAGAATGCTATTCCGACGTCCTTAAACATCATTGCTAGAACAAATATCATTTATTATAACAATGATGTAACATTTGAGAACCACAATCAATCAACATCATCCACCAATTTGGGTCTGATATTGATGGTTAATGATTGAATTGTAGAGTTACCCTTTTTTATGCCGGGAATATTGATAGAAAACCCTACAATGTCTTCATTTGCATTAAGTGCGTATCTTGTGGAACGGTCAGGCTTAGAATCCTTGTCAATAATATATATCAAAATCTGAGGCGTTTGTGAAAGTTTGAGTTCCTCACGCAAAGTATTCAGATCGGTCATATTGCTTTTGACACCCCTCATGGCAGCTAAAGTCAAAGCATCATCCCTTTGAACGCTTATGTCTGACAAAAAGTCCTTGAAAGAACGAAGCACACCGATATTAATTATCTCGTCTCCTTTGTCTTCGTATCGACGGGTTCGGTTTATCGTATTGACAGATATGCTTTCAGTAACTTGTCGTTCATGATTCATATTGTCATGCTGCTTGCCGGCAAGGATAACACTCCATCTGTCAAGCAATCCTTTATCCGTGACTTGATCTAACCATTTTATAAGGACTTTTAAATCATTAAAACCTTTAAGTCTTTCAGAATATTTGTATTTATTTAAAAATTCCTTAATCTTATCGAGCGGAATATTTTTCCAGACTTTATTGTTTTCTGCATATGGGTTTCCGTCCACATCATTCGCTGGAGTTCCCAGTGATGTTATGAATTCTGATAATAGATTTAAATTCTCAGTCAGCATACGAGTGTTATTCGTAAAGACTCCGGTTTCCATAGTGTGACCGGCAAAGTCATAAGTGGCTCCAACGGCACTTTGCATCTTGCCTTTCGACACGATTGCAAGGAATTGGGTGGAAGGTGATGTTATAATCTTCGGACCGCATTCAGAAGGGCTCTGACCGATTTCTCCCATGAATCTTATCTCATCTCTGAGTTTCTGATCCATTTCGGCCATGAAGCGGAACTGATCTCTGACCTTCAATGACAGCCATATTCTAGGTATCAGTTCATAGCCCTTTCTATAACCGAACCATCTCCCCATCTGCATGAGTGTATCCGCACAGCGGGCAGGTCTAAGGAAGTAGGTTGAAACCAGTCCCTCCAAGGTCAGACCTCTGGAAAGAGTGTTTCCACCGATAACCAGAAACGCAGGCGCATCGCAAGGCATCTCCCTGCTTTCAGGATACAACAGTCGTGAATACTCCCCACTATTATCGCTGTTGTCCACACACAGATGAATTCCTGTTTTGTAAGTTCTCTGGTTGTTGTCCGAATTTATCTCAAGTCGGGTCAGTCCGGCAGCAACAAGTTCTTTTATATAAGGAGCTAGTTCATTGAAGTCCGGGTAGTCATTGATAGCGGAGATATTAGAATAAGTTGGGTATTGGTTCATGAAATCCTCTTTGCTGAAAGCCTTCGTTTCACGTTCCCAAATCCTTTTACATTCCGCAATGATATTTTCTTTGCTTTTCGAGCTGAAGAATCTTCGTATGGCATCCTCCATCTGAATATGAGCACTTGTTAATCTGCTGGTATGAACAAGCATACTGACTGGTTTCTTATATTTGCTATATCGCATGTAGGCCACTCCACTGATAAACCAGTAGATTGCCTCTGCCAAGCTGTCCGGTATCTTTATTTCGTTCCCTTTTTGAATGCTTTCTACTGCTGCAATCTCATCGTTGTGTATCGGACGTACTATATTCAGCCCAGGGAATGATATGGAATCTTCATCGTCACTCTCATAGCCGAAAATCTGTTGAGGACCGAAATATTCGTCAGAAACAGATAGTGTAGCAATAAAGTTAGTCGGGTACAGCGATTCCTTTCCTGGGACCTCATTCAGCACATTGGCATAAGGCGTGGCTGTATATCCTATATAATTGACTGCCTGAAAGCTACTTACCGCATTTTTCCCTTTAGCATCCCTATTATTCACAAGATCCAAAATAAGTTGGTTTATTTTAGTTCGTTCCTTTGTAGACGTATTAATACTGGCCTGGTCTGCTTCATCATCAATGATCAGCATGCGGATATTTCCTCTATTGTTCTTATCGCTGTTGAGCCAGCCAATCAAATCCTTTAGTCGGATCGCGTTTTTCAGGCATACAGCCAGATAACGTGTCTTGCTTCCCTCTCTAAAATTTTTATCAACTAACCTTTTCCCAAATTGGTCTACCGCTTTAGGATTGTCTATGGCTTCCCAAGTGATACTACTATTCCTTGAGTTCAAATCTTGCACGAGTCTTCCCAAAGTCTGAACCCTCAGGTTTTCCATCATGCCCGACAGCACGACAAACATATTCCAGCCGGCATCTGCAGCCATTGCCATGAGCGCTGCCATGTTTGCAGTTTTACCCGACTGGACATTACCAATCACCAAACCTTTAATGGCTCCACTTTCCCGGGTGTCTCTGCTCAGCTGACGAAGAATCTTAGTATTTGCGTCTTCTATCACCTTTATCGTATCATTACTGAAACCTTTGTCTTTCAAAAGGAGTTTTCTGTAGCTTTGCCAAACAGAATCCTCGTCAATGGATAGCTGTATCAAATTCTGTTCATTACTGCCATGGATAACCGTGGCTCCTTTGGCATCAATCAGTCTTTCCTGACTTTCCTCTTCAGCACGTTGCTTATCAACTATCTGATACCATTCTTCAGCAGTCAGTTCAGGCCAGTACATATCTTCGAAGGCAGATTTCAGAAACCCCATAAGCCCCTGCTCTGATTCTTTTCCCGCGTAGCGCAATGCTTCCCAAGACTTACCTCTATTACGACCATTTTTTATCCATCTTTCTATTTCATTCATATCACTTAAATATATTATAATTAAACATTATCAGAATACATTTTACATAGGTAGACATTGTATATTCAAGCTTACCTTTAAACGTGAACTTATTATTTTCAAATACTTCATTGCTTCCTTAGCTGTGTAAGGCAACTCAACATATAGGGTCTCATCGAGCTTGAACCGGTTTCCATCGTTATTGGTTGTAGAAAAAAGATCTCTATACTTGCTGACAATAATATTAACCGAGGCTGCTGATACTTTACGAGGCCCTAATCTGTAGATGCAGTCTACAAATACCTGCCGGTAACTATCATGGTCGATGACAGCACCATCTGGCATTATCACAACGAGACGATTCTTACGTCGTGTTGCCCCTTCTATCCGAGGGTCTGCCTCTCCTTTGAACTTGCCAACCTCAATCTTCATGCCGATATTGAACTGATTGTTGATATTGATGAGCTGATTGGTCTTCTCGCGTGTATCAGACTGATTAAAGTAGTACCATCCAGGAATTATCTCTCTGACGTATTGTTTTATTTCAGAGTTGTACGATTGAGAAACAACGCGATTCTTGCCGCGCATTAATGTAATGGCGGGAAATCTTTCTACTCCAATTTTTCTAAGTACAGCCAAAAAAGTGTTAACGGGTGACTTATAACAGTATTCTGTTCCATCTGAAAAAGTAACTTTAATGATATCAGCCATAGTGTATGAGTTTTATAATTAGTTTAATACTTCTCTAGTAAGAGTGTCGTTTCATGATACGTCTGCAACCTTCACTCGCTAGAGGAGTAATTTGAATACAATACAAAACTAGTTTTTTATTTCGAGAGCCACCATTAATTTCATTAATCATTTTCGTAAGAATGTAATATCAAACATTTTTATTACCCAAATCTTTGTGTAAGTCGCTAATTCTTGGCAGGATAAGACAACTTTTGGACAAAAGAATTGAATTTTAAAGACTTTGTTTTTGTTAAACAAACGAACGACTAGAAATTAGACAATCTCAACTCTCATTGCAAATTATAACAGTCAAGATTGTATTTGTACATTCCAATATGTAAATTAGTGCCTAAAAATTAATGCTTATGGAAAATAATAAATTAAAAGATCGTATAAGAGGTTCATTAATAGGTGGAGCTATAGGAGATGCTTTAGGTTATCCTGTAGAATTTATATATTCTTATAGCGAATTACAAAAAATGTATGGCGAAAACGGTATCACAAGATTTGATAAAATCCAATGGTGGACAGAAGATACTAAAAACAATGGCATTGCTATTATATCCGATGATACACAGATGACATTGTTTACAGCATGCGGCATCCTGAATTCCGTAAAGAATAAATCACTAGTCATGCCATCCATATGCGAAGCTTATATAGAATGGCTGTTAACACAAATTGAAATGAAAAAAGAAGGATTGAATCAATGTTGGATTAGTGAACTTCCGGAAATGAATTCTCGCAGAGCCCCTGGTGACACCTGTATCTCAGCTTTAAACAATATCCTGATGGGACGTGAACCACAGAATGACAGTAAAGGTTGCGGTGGTGTCATGCGTATATCTCCCATACCTCTTTATGGGGCAGTAGATAATCGTATGGATATAACAGAGGTGTGCCGTTTAGCTGCCGAAGCATCAAAGCTAACACATAAGCACCCACTAGGCTATATTTCTTCTGCATTCCTGTCCTATATCATTTATCGGTTGATACAAGATAGACATCCTAATCGTGATTCCATCAAGGCATTTATTTACGAAGGCCTCAAGAAGGTAGAAGAAATGTATCCTGAGAATTTAGAAGATGTAATTCTATTCGTTCGGTTGATAGAAGATGCCGTAACTTATTCAGAGAGTCCAACAAATGATGTCCTAATAATCGAGGATAAGTTAGGCGGTGGATGGGTGGCTGAGGAAACAGTTGCTATTGCAGTTTACTGTTCTCTTGCACATTTTAATGACTTTGAAAAAGCCATGGTTGCGGCTGTTAATCATGGTGGCGACAGTGATTCAACTGGTGCGGTAACTGGAAATCTTCTTGGGGTAGTGTTCGGCTACGAAGCGTTGCCTGATTTCTATAAAGAAGACCTGGAATTGCATGATGTTATTCTGCATATTGCGGATGATCTTTATAATGGTAAAACAACAGAGTACAAACGATAGAATACGATTGCATCTATGTCATCAAGTGATAAGTGTTCAAGGAGTGCAGGTTCTGAAAACTAAAAATATAACCATAGCGACTGTTACTATTAGGCGTATAGTAAAAGTCGCCATGGTTGTAATAGAAACTAGGTTGCGGTGGTATCAGTGCTGGAGTTTTCGTTCTGCTTAATCAGACAGAGTTCAAACATTGTGTTTTATACTCTGCTAGCTTAAATCTGAGCTGATAGCTTTATAATATAACAAGACTGCCGAGCCACACAATAGCGGAGAATCCAATATATGCCAAGAAACCGAGTATAATTGTAAATATGACTCCAAGTATTGTGCCATATATTATTGCTACTATAGATTTGAAAATATAGCCCAAAAATGAATTGGCATGTACGATGACATCGTCTTCATCGTACGTAATGTAACCGTCTAAAAACTTCCTTGTAAATTTCATGTCATTAATATTTAAGAAAAAGTTAGCAATAATATGTTCAAATCTGCCAATCATGCAGGTCTGTTGGTTACTTTACCCTTGAATCCTTGTATAAAGCCTATAATGAAATTAGGTACAAAAACAATGGTGTAAATAAAAATTACAACTACTTTCTTAAGGCACTTCTTCAAAACATTCTTCATAATCTTAATTCTTTTTACGTTCCATAACTTCTTTTCCGCAAAAATAGAAGATCTATTTCCCATGTGCCATTAATTTCATACATACGAAATCTATAGACAGTATAACTAACTATATATTAAGTAGTTCCATAAATTCAGAAATAGATTGGGGGCGTTCCGTCGGATTCTGTCGAATGGATTTGCTGATGGCATGCCATGTAGTGTCTGATATATCATCAGGACAGGCCTCATTTTGTTGGTCATTGATTGCAGAAGGCGTATCTCCTACCAGTATATAATATAAGGTAGCTCCTAAAGAATAGATGTCGACTGTAGGGGAAAAGTTACGTAAATCTTGTATCTCAGGAGGGGTAAATCCTCTGCTGCGTACCAAGAGTAAACTCGTCTCATTTGTTTTATCCTCATGAAATAAATGTGCTGAGCCGAAATCAATTAACACGGCTCGGTTATCATTATCTTCGTCAATCATTATATTCGAAGGTTTAACATCCAGATGGTTCATATGGTTCTGGTGCATTATGTCCAATGCGGAAGTTACTTGGGAAATGATTTTTAGTACCTCTTCCTCTTTCAAGGTGCGCGTTTCCGTTTGCTCCACATATTCTTCCAAAATGCATCCCTCAATATATTCAATGACATAATAGCACGTATTATGTTCATCAAAGGCGTCATATACATTTATTATGTGCGGTGAATCTGTAAATTCCTTTATTCTATTGGCTTCATCCATAAAGTTATGGATACCCTTGCTTATTTCTTTTGCATGATCCAGTGGGGTTAAAACATCCAGAGTATTTTCATCAGCTTTTGGATATTGTTTAAAAAGAATTCTTTTATGGCAACCTGGGTCTTGATGGTCTTTTTATCGTTTTGAAGATGCCATACAGCCCTATACGTTTTGCCAAACCCTCCTGACGAAAGGCCTGACTTTATTTGGTATGTATGTCCCTTTAGCCAACTCCCTTCAGGTAGAAAAGAGGCTCTGCTTTGAACCAGCAGGTCGGGGTCATATCCATAAGATAATATTTCTTTGCGTATTCTTTCCCTTTTTTCTTCTTCATACAATATCTTTTGGCGCTCTACACTTGTTTCATTGTCGGGCACCAATATGTATAGTGAAAGAAACATGTTTATCGCATCCTCAGGAGAGTCGTAGTAATTGAAAAGGTTCAGTGGGAAAATCTGCTTGACAAAGTAATCTTTTTGCAGTTCGTTTACAAGATAGTGGCTGTCAATCATATCCTTGTTTATGTCAAAGGGTTCTCCCAAGTTATAGTGTGGCTGCTGATTTTCAGTAATCCTGAAGAGACATGGCTTATATTCGTTCTTGTTGCTCAAGTTAATAACCTGTAATCTTCACCTTTTTCATAAGTGTGAACGATATATGGATTTTTTAATGGATTATACCTTGACCATTGCGGGTAAACAAGCTTTGAAGTTGAATAATCCAACGGGTGATAAGTCAATATATCCTTTAATTGCGCAAGTTTCATGCCTTTTTTAGCAATAGGACGATGTTTTATTCGCAGTGCATTAGCTAAGTCTAAACGATAATCATCTTCCTTTAGTCTCTCTATGTCTAACAGATAGTTTCTTGAACTATCTGATATACAACTCTGTAGATCTTCAAAACATACAGAAATATCGTGTACACCTACAAGTTTTATCCTACTACCCCACTCCTTTCCTTTATCTATGAGAAGTATGGATCTGTTTCCTTGAAAGAAAATAATCTTGTCAATGCATCCACTTTCTATAAGATGTTCTTTTGCTTTTTTATATACATTATAATGCCAAAAACCGTTTGAAATGATGTAGGCTGCCTTTCCATGATTATCCATGCGGTCAAGCAAGTCAGTAAAGACTTTTTAATAGTGAGATCTGATGCTGGCTTTAATGGCCATACTGCTTAATATACCATTCCGTAATTTCGATGAGACCGCATCACTCCAAATAAGAAACTTGTAGTTTTCTACTTCCGGAAACTCCTCCGGATAGATGAAATGCGTTGCAAGACTGTGGGCCCAAAGCAATTTGGACAGATGAAAACGGAATTCGTCACTGCTTCCACCTATATAGGTACAGTTCTCCGGTATGTATGAAGGTAGATCGAAAAATCCCAATGAAGGGTTGAATATTCTGTCATTGGGCTTCATCCAGTTGAGAATGAATTGCAGAATGACTATTCCGTCATTCATGTCAAACTGGCTACGGGTAGAGAAATATCTGGAAATCTGTTCATCGTGGAGCAGATACTCACACTAGTTCTGGTAGCATTCCTTTCCGGCTTTTTCGTGCAGTCTGCACATGATATAAGCAATGTTCTTTTCTTCTTCCAACAGTCTGCCGGTTATTTCTACATTAAATAATAAATATTGGTCTCTTAAAGACTTGAAATACAGTGCAGAATCAGCGTGACTAAGATCCGTGTAGACATTGTTTGCTGACAGCTGGGTATATGCATCCTTCAGCCTGCCTTCAGATGCTAAATACCACATAGAAATAATATAAGCAAAAGCTTCCTTTTTCCGTTCTGTATTGTACAAGTAGGAATCTATATGATTTAATCATTGTGAAATCAGATCTTGAATGTGAATATTATCTAAGAGGTACTTTATTTCTTTGTCCGCCATAGCTTTTCATTTATTTGGAGTGATCACTGCGAAGTTACAATTTAATTTATGAATATCGGTTTAAAAGGAGCTGTTGTAAACAAATAGTTTGGCGTGTATGAAATTAATGGCATTTTACAATCCTGATATTTACTTTTGCAGCGAGTAATTCACATGTTTAACTTTAAAATGTAAAAGTATGACAAGAAGTAGATTTGAAGTAATTTATGAGGCAGGGAGCAGATGTACCACAATTCTGATGCTTTATGGAGGAAGTGAAAGTGAGGCAAAGGCAGAATTGTATAGAAGAGGTGTGCCTCGCAATAGAGAGATCATTATCCTGAGCATCAGACCCTGCTAACGTAGCGTTTCAGGAGAGTCTGTAATAACTCTCCTTCTTTATTACAAAGCCTTGTTCTTGATAGACAAGGCTTTGTTTTGACTTCTATGTTTTGTATATTTAGCGCATCAGATCAATCTTATCATGAAATGAAGAAAAAAGATATTATATTGGAACAGGTCGAAACCTACCAGGCTTCCTCAGTAATCTGGAGTTTCAAACATGTGGATGATATAGTCCATGGCATTAATCTGAAGTTAAGCAATATGGTTGGCGGCTTTCCTTTTGAATACGCAGGAATGGCGTGGAAAGACAGTGAACGTTTATATCTATGTGGTGAATTCTCTCTATATGAAGATGATCATAGGAAAATACAGAATCTAATTCTTTCTGCTAAAAGCGGATATGCGGCGAAACGCTTCTATAAGACTCCGAACAAGAAACTGGTTAGAAGAGATTTCGATGAGTTTAAACTTCAATGGATGCTGCATTGTGTGTGGGAGAAATGTAAGGGCAATGAAGACTTCCGGAATTTATTGCTCTCTATTCCTTCGGACGTGATTCTTGTGGAAAATACTACGACAGACAATGGAGGAAGTGCCGAGATTTGGGGATGCAGAAACAAGGAACTAGTCAATAAACGTAAGGCTGTTGAGAAGCTGCTTAGAGAACAGCATCAGGACAAGACTAAAAAGGAAATCGAGTACCTGGTAAATGTCGAGACGAACAAGATTGATAATATAGGAGAATGGCGTGGACAAAACAATATCGGCAAGATTCTCATGATATGCAAACAATGCCTGGAGGACGGAAGTGTACCAGATATAGACTATGAACTCTTGAACCGAAAAAACATCTATTTATCGGGTAATCTCCTCAGCTTTTAGGAACAAGGGGGCTAATTGTTCTTTCATATTGTATGATAATGAAAATTTTGTATGTAATCTAAAATAAAATATGATGAAGGATAGAATTGATATTTGTGAGAAGCATTTAATTATTCGTGAAGCTTTAAAAAAATTTGCCTGTGAAGTGTTAGGTCGTGCTCCTAAAACAGCCAAAGATTATACGGAATCTATGGAACGTTATCTTCCTCGTTTTATGGAAAGTAATATGGGAATCGTAATTAGCTCCATTTACGATATTCTTGATTTGAACCAACTACAGAATATTTATGATCGAATAAGAAATAATCGTGAGTGGATGTCATATAATACACATGCTCATGCATCTACTTTTACAAGTGGACTGAAATGCTATATGCAGTTTATACAATCTGATTATTATCCCGTAAAAGAAAAGTCGCTAAATTCTTTTGATGGTATTGTTGACGATGGTTTGGCCACTGAAGAGTTTGGCTTGCATACAGAAGGAAACGCTTTCGTCAATCATTGTATCGGGTATGAAAGAAATCGAAAAGCCCGTCAAGAGTGCCTTAAATATTATGGTTATAAATGTGTGGTCTGTGGCTTTGATTTTGAAAAGGAATATGGCTCAATTGGACATGAATTTATTGAGGTGCATCACATCGTACCGGTTTCAGCAATTGGGAAAAAGTATGTAGTAAATCCGGTTCTTGACCTTCGTCCACTTTGCTCTAATTGTCATTCTATGATTCATCGAAATTCAAAAATTTTAACAATTGATGAATTGATAAAGAAGAGAAAAGATGCTTTGAAGAATAAGTGATACGAATAGTGAATATTATTTGTAATTTAAAGTCTGAAGAATATGTTGACAAAAGAAGATATAAGCAGAATTTCCGGTGTCGATCTGAAACTGCTTGATGGTTATAGAGAAATCGTGGAATTGAGTGGTAAGGAGGTAGACGCCTTGCCCGGTGGCCTGAACATTCTGGCATTGTCCTTGCAGAATTGTCCCTCATTGACGGAACTACCGAAAGATTTGCCTGTTCAATACCTGTCCGTTATGGGCTGCCCTAACCTGAAGCGATTGCCGGGAAATATGGAACTAGCCGCTCTGTATCTGTTTGGTTCTGACATAGAGGCCATTCCGGAGAAATCCACTTGTTTTTCAATTCTTGTATTGATTGAATGCACCCACATCAAGCACTTACCAGCATGCTGCAAGGCCATATCAAAGGACTTTACGATAGAGGATTGTCCCAAACTGTCTTCTCTCCCCAACCTAGATGTGGTGCATGGAGAGTTTAATCTGAGAAACACACGAGTGACGTCTCTCCCCGAGCACCTTAAAGTAGGAGGAAGTCTATGGATCTATAACACGCCCATTGAAACACTGCCGGCTCATATCAGGGTTGGGAAAGACATCTCTTTGAGAGGATGTAAAAACTTGAAGTCTTTGCCGGATGGGCTTATGGTTAACGGTGACTTAGATTTGTCGGAAACATCTATCCGTAATCTGCCCAAAGGCCTGATCATTAAGGGGGACCTGGTCCTGTCTGATAGTGCTGTTTCTTCACTGCCGGAGGATCTGATTGTGGGAGGAAGCGTGGTTGCCGCGGAGGATGTGTTGTATGGGACCACCATCAATCACGAAGTGCCGGATAATTTGACGGAACGGATATGGGAAGAGAGTGGCTACATCTATGCCAACGACCGCCTATATCGAATTATGGCCAAGGAGGAAAAAAATTTTAAGGTGCTCGCCTCGTCAATGGATGTTTACTTTATACTTTATGGATCGGACAATCTTGTTGAACAGAGTATCCTATATCTGGTGCCGGATGACAATCCTAAAAGTCATGCTTTCGGCATTGGAATGAGTCAGTCGGAGGCATGTATTGATTTAATTTTAAAAACAGCAGATAGATTATAATGACTAAAGAAGATATTTGTAAATTAGCAAGCATCTCCATGGAGGACTTGGATCAGTATCCATCCATGGATCTAGCCGGACCTGCCATCGATAGTTTGCCAGATGGGATTGACTTCCATATTCTAAACATTAATCATTGTCCCAATCTGACAAACCTACCCGATAATTTTAAGTGCACGGTTCTTCAGATTACCGATTGCCCAAGGTTAGAGAGAATGCCAAACAATTTTCAAGGTGAAGTGCTGGTGATTGATAATTGTCCCAAACTTACAATTTTACCGGCAACGTTGAAAATCAATCACCTTGAAATCAGACATTGTCCCAATCTAACACAGTTGCCCGATGGACTGGAACTATCTTTCTTGTGTATTGATGATTCCAATATAGAAGTGTTGCCTGAGGATTGTTTCTTTTATCAGGATTTGTCGCTGATAAATTGCCCTTACTTGAAAAAGTTACCAGATTGCTGCATCGCTTTTTCGGGGGATGTGAACTTGTATAATTGTAGCTCGCTTTCTGTCCTTCCAGATATTAAAGTAGTATTCGGAAATCTGAATATTGTGGGAACCTCAATTAAGAATCTTCCCAAAAACATTAAGATAGGTGGATGCTTGGTGGCTAACGAAAGTAAACTCGAAACACTTCCGGAGGGTATTCGTATCGGTGAATACATAGATCTGGGTAATTGCAGCAATCTTCTGTCATTACCCGATGGTTTGATAGTAAATGGTTGTCTGAATCTGGCCGGAACACCAATTAAACAGTTGCCTGTTCGGTTGATGGTTGGTGGCAACCTGAACATCTTGTCTACAAATATAGAGAGTTTGCCCGATGATTTGCAGGTAAAGGGAAGGATCAGTGGAAGTAAAAGACTATTGGATACTTATGAAATTAATGATGATATTCCAAATGATTTACCATTCTATATATGGAAAGATAGTTCTTATGTATATTACAGCAATCGGCTCTACAGAATTGTAGCTTCTGATCAATATAGTTGGAGAGTGCTTGATGCAGAGATAGCCGTTCGTATCATGCTTGATATGGGGTTATGTAATAATTATGATATAGATGATGGAGTTTCTTACATTGTAATGGATGTTGACCATCATTATGGTGATGGCCCTACAACCAATGATGCTTTTAGAAGAATGGAAGAAAGAAGATTGAATGATATTACATACATGAAAAATAATAAATCAATATAATAGAGTTAATACAGAATAAGGAATAGGGCTATTGGTTATCAGTACCCTTAAACCTTATTCTATATAATGTCTAATTATAATCCACTTTGAGTAGGATGAATAGCATACAGACAGAGGGTGTATCGAAATGAAAAAAAATTCGAAACGCCCTCTTCCCTTTATCTTTTACCCCAAATTGCTGCGTCTTTATGGTCTGCGTCATGAACAATCTGCCAAAGCCTGGACTGATGAGCCAGGTCAAGATCATGCTGGGCATAATCGGATGTATGATGCAAACCTCTCATATGCCAGCGTATTGCTCTCCGCTCATCGTCCGTAAGCTTGAATTGGCATACCTTTTCCAGGAGCTTTACTGAACGGTTACCATGGCCTGGTATATGCACTTTTCTTGAACCGGGTTTCCCTTTTGGGTTGAATACCAGCATTCCTGCCTTGCATATATCATGCAGAATAGCAGCTATAATCACACTGTCCTGAGGTAGACCTTCGGAGTGTTTTTGGGCTATCTTGTAAACACCTAAACAATGCTGGGCCAAACCGCCGTGCCAATTGTGATGACGGTCCCTCGACGAGTCGATTATAAAGAAATTGCTTTTGAACAAGTATTTTATTACATTCTCAATGCCTTCTCTTTGGGTGCTGCGCAACAATGAGATGATTTCTTTCTGGTTAGATTTTATTTGTTCATTTGATAACATGAAAAACTATTTTTTAGTATTTGAATAAAGTCTAATGCATCGGCAGGCAGATGATAATCCAGTCTTTTGTTTTCGCGAAGCTCCATGAGCAGACGCCCCAGCAGGTTGGGCCCTGTGTAATGGTCTTCACAAAGTTTTGTACCCCAAGTGTCCGGTGCCTTTTTCGGAAAACTTGTCTGATCCTCAACAATGTATTTTCCTTCGCTTTTCTTCAGCATAACCTGGAAGGCTTCATGCTGTTCGTATTTCTGTTGTATACAGAATTTCATGGCATCCACAATCATGCTGCCCCAGTCGGGGCGGCGATGGATCCGCTCCCATTTCTTGGCTGTCATTTTAGGATTACGAGCCTGAAAGACTGCTCTGACCGCTTCTTCTTCCTTGAACTTCATCAACTGAAATAATTGCTCTGCAGACTTGAATGTCACCCCATAAAGTACTATAGGAGTATGCGCAAAGTTACAGAACAGCCCCCATTCTTCAGCCACTTTATGTATGGTAATACATTGTGCGGCAGGATAAGTCTCAATGGAATAGTATTGTGGATAATATTCCTGTATGAAAGGAGCGATGCTATAAAAACTCATATTGATAATCGTTATTTCTGAAATTGATCTTTGTTTATCTGTTCTACTTTCAGGATTTGTATCTTGCTTTCATCGAAAATGGCCCGATTAGTTCCAGCTTCCGGCTTGTTCCAATTGTATGGCCACACGATGCATACCACACCAATGCTGTCCAGAAATTCAGCTGCGGCTTTTTCTCCCAGGAAATCAGTTTTCCCTGTCAGCCTTTTGGCCAGAAACTTCCGGAAGAATTTGCCGTCTTGCTGCTCTTTCTCCGGAATCTTGAAACCCAGCTTCTCTTCTGCGTGGCGTATGATTTCAGGATGAACACACTGCTTGAAGGCTATGTAGTTACCTTCTTTCAGTTCGGGCACTTCTAAGGTATAAACATAGAAGTCGGTTGCTTCTTTGTTGACCGAAGCATAATGCGCTGCAGAATCGTAGTGGGATGTGACGTACACGCCGTAGCCGAACTTGATCTTGCCATTGCCCTCAAGAGCATGGGACAAGTCAAAATGCTCAAACAGAGTGTTCGAACCGTGATAGAATACTTCCATAGATATCATCAGTCTTTAGGCAGTTTTATAATATGTTTTTCGTTAATCAGATGGTCTTTTGCCGAGTTATAGTGGCCGATAAAAATGCCGTTTCTCTTGACCTCCCATCCATTCAACGGTTCTCCTATTTTAATAAAAGGCACATGCACCAGGTCGCCAGGTTCGAACTTCGTGTTGCTTGTTTTCTTTACCTGAAAGTTGTAATGAGTATCTCCCCGGTACACCAAACTCAGTTTCCGGTCCGGTCCATACTGGATTTCCAGGGTATCGCCCGGCTGCATCGTGCTTTTGTCCTCTTTGGGTGCAATCTCCGAGACGGTCCTTTTTTGTCCGGGCCTCATCGTATCTTTTTGAGCTTCTAACTCGCTCCAGCTTCCGCATCCCAAGAACTTGGCAATAATTTGGCAGGTAGTATCCGACTGTTCATAGGGCTCCCCTGTCTTAGTGTTTATATATCTTTCGAATACTCTTCTCCAAGTATTGATATGAAGCGCTTTAGTTTTGGTCTCTTCAGCCACATGTTCGCTGAACTTACTATACTCCTTATCTGTGATGGGAACATCAATTATTTTTATTGGACTACCCTTCATGTCGAAGTTAAACTGCTGGATGAGTAACTTCTGGATCTCTTTGGGAACGCGATGTGTCATGTTTGTCTGATTTATAATTAACGTCTATAAAGGTACGAAAAAAGTAACCTTTCATATATAGAAAGGTCTTTAAATTCGAATCGGAGATGATTTTTTCAAGGCAATCAGTCTTCCACACCGAAACTCAAGCAGCAGGTATTCCAAAATGTGTCCTCATCTTCATCCGGAATGAAGACCCCTTCGTCGCTGATATGACCCCATTGTCCGTTCAGGTCAGCATGTACATAATCCTGCTCATCTTCTGTCAGTTCATTGTAGATAGGAGGAACATATAAGCCCCAACAGGTTACAAGACCGAACTTTCCATCCTTCCCAAAAACGATGATGCTGTTGAATATCTCATAAATCACATCCATCTCACACGGTATAAGTTCCTTTCCCTTAGCGGTCAGCAAACCAAAAGATTTTTTGCCCTCCGATTCTTTACAGCAAGTATAAAAGCTGGTATAGTGCTTACACTCGATCAGGTCGTACTTGAAGTCACATAGGGGGGTACCCTTGCCGTCGGTAGTAACCAAGGCAAATTTCCCTTCCTCGTTCTGGGCGCCTACAGGATCATTCCGCTTGATGGTATAGCTGTAGAGTTCGGAGAAGTTGCGGTAGATGGCTGGAACCCGCACATTTCCGGTCACCTCCTTGAGTCCCATCTTGCCGTTTTCTTCGTAAGTGTAGTCAAAGAGATTGTACTCTGATTCGATCTTATAGTATTCCTCCTGAAGTTTGTTGGCCTCGTCATAGTTCTCTTCAACTAAAAGTTTGCATACTGCGTCAGAAATTTCATTCAGGCGCTTGATAATCTCGGGTGTTACTTCTTTCTTCATATCTCTATTGTTTTTTGTGTGATGCAAAGATAGAAAAGAGCGAAAAAAGAAACCATTAATTCCATACACGTCTATGGATAATCACTTCCTAATAAGTTGTTACAAAAGTAATCTTTGAAATAGCAGAAGATACTAACACGTCTATTGAATGAAAGAGTTTATTAATTTGTTCAATACAATTTTCTACAACAACGTCATAATTCATAAACCTATTTTTATTAATGGGAATTCTAATTTTTACAAATTCTCACCTCTGATATTACATGCCCGCTTGCTGCTATATAATGCCCTAAGTTTTTTCCTTGTCGCAAAATGTCGAATGCGGCAAAATCAATACCGAGCTGGAAGGATTTTATTGTAATTTCATCATCCTTACGTAAATTAGAATTTACTGTCGAAAGGACTTTATATCTGTCATTGCCCAATATTTTCAATCTAATCTCACGATCTGGTGTGTATCTTACAATAATTTCTTTTCCTTTATTAAGAGACTTTATCTCGGTATAATTTTCATTGGTTTCTAATATTGATATATTTCTTCTACGAATTATACAGTTATATTTTTTGGAAACATTGTATATTTCATCGATATTATTAACTAGATCATCCCAATCGTCAAAACCGAGAAAATCAGAAACAGCACTCTTTGTATTTTTACTCAAATTTCTTGAACCTTTACCCCAATGGTCAAAAAGACTTTTTAGAGTATTAATGTTTAGCTCCGTATTTTCCTTTGTTTTATTAAACATCAAAGCAGATAGCTTTTCATATTCCTTGTCTTTTTTAGGAAAGTGGTCCATATTAGCCCCCATACAGATGAGCTCTCTTATTTTTTGTAACATAGTTTTATATAACATTAAAACAACCTTTGCGAAGTTAATGATTAATACGCTTGTTTTCAAGTTCTAATATGTGCTTTTAATGAAATTAATGACTTATATTAGTACTAAGAGTTATTTTTGCATTGTAATCATTAAACATATTATATGATGATCGAAATTTATTACAAGCTAATATTTTAAAACCAAATTTAAGTATATGAGTAATATTATAGCTATAGGAGATATACATGGCTCTGCAAAATGGAGAGACATTGTAGAAGAAAATAACGACGCTACGGTAGTTTTCTTGGGGGATTATCTTGACCCGTATGGGCCATATAATCGTGATGATATTCTAAACAATCTAGCTGAAATCATAGAGTATAAGCGTAATAATATGCAAAGGGTGATTTTGTTATTAGGTAATCATGATTTGCATTATATAAATTATGACATTCAGATTTGTACAAGGTATAATATCCAACTTGCAGAAATTGCAGGATTACTGTTTAACTATAACTATAATCTCTTCCAGTATGCTTACCAAGTCAATAACATTATATTCACACATGCCGGGATATCAAATCAGTGGTTTGAATGTGATTTTAAAGGAGATATTAAAAGAAACATTGCTGAACAATTGAATAATCCAACTGATGAACAACTTGTGAAAATGTTTCAAATAGGTGCAGCCAGAGGAGGAGATCCTGATATGAATGGTGGAATATTTTGGGCAGACTATTCTGAATTAAGTGACCCATTACATGGATTTACTCAAGTAGTTGGACATAATAGAGTACCATATGTAATGGAATTTGAATATGCTAATGATAATAAAATTTTATTTTGTGATTGTTTGGAGGATGGAATGTATTTTAAGGTAAATGTTTGACATAAAACATAGTATTGTAAATTTTAACACGTCTACAATACCCAAAAGGCACTGTCCATAATTTTAGTAGTGAAAATGGAAACAGAATTCAGTTGTAAATTCTCCTTATATCAGAATTCTGTTTCCTGAAATAAGTATAATTGATTCAAAAATGCCCTAGTTATGGATAAGCTGCTTCCATTTCTTCTCTATCGCTATAAAAGATTCGTATTCTGTCTTTTCTACAACATCATCAGAGGGCAATGAAAGTTTAAAATCGCATATTTCCATTTGCACAAAAAATCATATAGGACCTACCGAATCTGGACTAGTTTTATCTTTTTGCAATACATATTTATCGGAGGCTTACCTTTTAGTTATTGACCTTAGTTTAAAATGGATAACGGTACGAACTTGATTGTTTGTAGGTTCAATTGTTTCATGATAAGCAATATAAACCACCTCGTCAACTATTTTATATAATCCATTATCCGGATTTTTGGTTATTAATATTTTCCGTTTTCCTTGATTAACCATTTCACCGTTTGCGTTTTGGCCTATCACTTGATTTCCGTCCTCGCCCACACCCCTTATTTCATAAATTCCGTCATGGGCACATTCGGCATCAGATAAAAATATTAATAAATAATTTCCCGTTCTGATGAATCTCTTGGGACTCCTGCCTCCCAAAAGTTCTTCTTCATTGGTGGTGTCACCTATATTATAGTTGTGGTTGTTTATGCATATTGTTTCTACCGTTCTTGTCTCGGCCTGTTCTGAAACATCAGCACCCTCTTCTCTGGCTTCTAAAAGAAGAGTAAGAATTTTGGAAGCCAGTCCTTTTTCTCTTTCAGCTTGTCCTTGCTTCAAGTCAGCTTGTAGCCCCTCTATATAACCAGATAGTTCTTCGTTGCCTGGTGTTTCACTCAAAGCAATTTCCAAGGCTTCCATATAAGACATGGTTTTTACTTTGGTATGATAGTCAATAGACAGATTAAATTTCTTGAGCTGTTCACCAGAAAGATATCGTACTTTGTTTGCATTAATATTCTTCTCAACTTCACTTGCCAGATCCAGTTCTGAAGATTCAATCAGCTCATCTATTTCGGAATTGTATGTTTTAATATTTCTGATGTTCTCTCCAAATAAGAGCATAAGACATTTGAAAACATTATCCTTGGGGAAGGATATGGATAAGAATTCATATACTTTCTCGATTTTATCTGCAAAATCATTTCCCTTAAGTTCAGAGATGGGTTGGATGCAACTTTCTTGTATGGCTGTCAGTGGTTCCTCTTTTGTTTGCATGTTACTACTATTGTTGTCTTGTTTTTCACACTCAGACTGTGTGGCACATAGTGCTGAATCGATAGCTTTGAATGATTCCATGAGTTCCTGATCTGTCATTTTTGGACGATACTGCATAGCCTTGGGTAATTGACCTGATTGTAGGGGCCTACGTAATTCTATAGTTTCGTCCGTTAATTCAAATCTACGTTCTATCGGGTGATACTTAGAATCACGGCCCTTATATCGTACGATATAGGCTGTGTTATTATCGACTTTTTGATTTAAACACAGTATCAGATCTTCTTCATTAATCATCCTATTTGGGTTTCTGATTTGAATTGATTTGTCGAATTGTAATTGCCAGCTTTTGTACATCCACCTGATATGCTCATCATTATCATCTTCCACCACTGGCGCCCCCAGCTCATTATCCGTATTGTCTGGCTTTGTATCTTCCAGGTCAGTTGAAATTTTTTGGTTTTCTTTATGATAATAGTCTTGGATCTCTGCGAAAGTTATCTCTGTAAGTTTATTATCTTTATCACGGAATGAAACACCATTTTTTTTGATTTGTACTTCAGACATTATTTCTCCTTCTGAAGAAATAATATCGAATGTCCCATCTTCTTTTTCCCAAAATAGGACCTTGTCGTGAAATATAAAATCCTTATAATGTCCAGATTCCGTGTTTGGCCAGTATGTGAATAGAGCATAACAAGTAATGGATTATCATTATTATAATGTATCATAATAGTATTTTTTAGATTCGTTATTGGTTTTCAATTGTCTTCAGTGGATTAAGTTATAGAGATTTATTAAAAGACAGATGATTTTATTCCAAAATTAGCGTTTCAGAAGCAAAATATATTGGACCTGATATTGATGTGATTTTATATATTATCCGCATACAACTAATTTCGTTAAGATAGTATGGAGGTAGCTAAATGAGATACCCTTAGAGAGGTCCTGACATTTGTATGAGATGAATGAAAAAACTAAAGAAAAGATCTATGTTTACACAAAAAAACAGCTAATTTTATCGGTCGTTGTGCACTGATAAGTAACAAACCTGGAATTTAATCTCTACTTATAAATCCATATAGTCATGAAAATATTGTTTTCACCGGAATTCTCAGGACAGATCTTTACACAAAGTGGTGTAATGATGGACACCGTGATGGCTAACACAGTTGGTCTGATAGACCTCCTTGAGCTTCGATTGGGACTTCATTATGAAGAAAATCCCATACATGAGCGCATAGCTCATTATTATGATGCCGTATGTAAGTACATGAGTGCACATCCGGATAATGTAATGGCTGATTCATTCAAAGTAGTAGGTCTAAGTACAGCCAAAGCTATGCTGGGGTGGCGTGACGAACTGCATTCTGCTGATTGGAAATTCAATGGAACCGATATCAGCGACCGTCTCTCCGTGTTGATTGGAGTTGAGGAGTACTTCAGTCAGCATAGTGGAACCGATCTGACGGAGAGACTTCATGCCGTCACCGAACAGGTGATTTCCCAGAAACTGGACTGCTTGGAAATGACACTGCAGCTTGCCTGTGAAAAGCATTTGCTTAAACCGACAGTACGTTCTTTGATTTCCGTTCTGGAGCAGCAGGGTGCTAAGGTTGAACTGATTCCTAAAGCCGGTAATACAGAAAACAATCTGAGCAGGATTCGCCGGATGATTTCAGAAAGCCAGCATTGTAAAATCAAACTGGATGAAAATGACCGTTCACTGCTTATCTATCAGTTTGCCGACGAACGTGCCGCCTGTGAATACCTTTCATACAACAGGATGGATGATGTGGATGTGTGGATAAATGCCGACAACAAACAGATGGACAACTGGCTTATGCTGATGAATAAGCCAATGACCGGTAGTGTATCTGCTGACTGTATACCTCAGTTGACACAGCTGTTCGTGATGGGACTCGGCCTGTTTTCTTCTCCGCTTAATGTAAATACCTTGATTGAATGGCTCAACATGCCATTGCACCCCCTTGACAGATTCTTCCGCTCAAGGCTTGCAGAAGCAATTGTTACCGAAGGAGGTTACCGGAACGACACTTGCAGGCTGTTGGTAAAGGATTATATAGAGGGTAAGTATGTCTATCTCGATGAGGAACAGAAAGCGTTGCCGGAAGAGGAACAGCAGCAAATCCGGGAGAAAGACGGCAGGAAACGTCAGAAGTTGGCAGATATCTTCCTTCCTGCATTGGAAAGCGTAAAGGAAATCCGAACGGATGATGTGCGTCATTTTGTGAGTGAACTGTCTGCCTGGTCTCGTCAGCGTGCCCATCTCATGGAGGAAGACCCTGATAATGCTCAGTGGATTGAACAACTGATGGCTGTGGCAAGTATGTGTGATGCGTTGCATATTCTGTTAGGAACCGTCAATACCCCGACTATTGAGTATAAGATTATTGACTCATGGATCAGTTCCATCTATGAGAAGGGTTCCTTCACCAATGCTGAAGCTGAACGTGGTTGCAGAATAGTCGTAGATTCTCCAGCTAAGATGGCTGCAGTAGCTAAAACAACAGTTTGGATGGGTGTGGAAGGAGACGACGGTCAGACTCAGGAATGTGCATTCCTCTATCCTTCAGAAAAGAGAAAACTGACCGGACAGCACTATATAAATCCATGGGATGAGGTTAGTGAGAGTCATTATCATGAACACATGCGAATGACTCCGCTTCGTATGACCGAAGACCAGCTCATCCTGGTAGTATGCAAGACAAGAGGTGGAGAGGCAACCTTGAAGCATCCGCTGATTGTCCGTCTGGAGCAGCAGGTGGAGAATATAGAAAAGTTCATACTTACCCCTAAGATTGATACCGGCAACATGACCCAAGTGGAAATTGTGAAGAACGGTGGTGTAACAGCGGAACTGAAGTTTGAATATGCCGATAAACTGAAATGGCCGGACCATCTGAGCCCGACAAGTATTGCTACACTGGTGGAGCATCCGTTTGACTATCTGATGGAAAGGATGCTGAACATCACTGCAGATGGTAAGGTGCAGATGGCTGATGTGAAAACCACCATGGGTAATGTGGCTCATGCAGTGATAGAGGCACTGTTCAGTCCTGCCGAAGGTAAGCGTTATGCTGCACCGGATGAAATAGCCTTACGCATGGAGAACTATAATACTGAATACACAAAGGTTATTGAAGCCAAAGGAGCAATCCTTCAGTTGGCAGAGAACAGACTGAAAGAGAAACTTCTGCATGAACAACTTCGCGTTTGTCTGGACACTCTTCTGGAAATACTCAAGGATAATGACCTTAAGGTAACTGGCTGCGAGCAGTATGTTCAGGCCAACTTGAAATTGGGCCTTCCGGATGCTTTCGATAAAGAAGAAAATGAAGGAGAACGTGATGTACTGGGATTCATCGATATGACACTCGAAGATGCAGAAGGATATCCTGTAGTATTCGACTTCAAATGGACAACTTGGGCAAAAGGATATCAGGATAAACTGGAGAGCAATCGCTCAGTGCAGTTGGAACTATATAGAATTATGCTCGGCCAGAAAGAAAGGAACGAGGTAAGACGTGTGGCCTACTTCCTTATGCCAGAAGCCCGCCTTTACAGCAAAGAAGTTTTCAAAGGACGGCACTGCACGCAGATAACTCCTGAGAACCGGGATAATATCGTAGAAGAACTGAGACAATCAGTCATCTACCGAAAGAAACAGTTGGAAAGCGGAGTCGTGGAAACCAATGGAGCATACGATGAACTTCAATATGTGAAAGACACTGAATCGTGTGGACTCTTCCCTCTGAAAAAAGACGAAGAAAAAAATATGAAGGAAGAGAACTTCTTTTCCCAATATGTACTTTTTAATAATTAAAGTATCATGAAGAACGTAACATATATCAATGCGGGAGCAGGCAGCGGTAAAACATACAGACTGACAGAGACCCTGACAAGTCTGATTATGTCAGAAAAAGTAAAGCCTGAACAGGTAATACTTACAACCTTTACAACCAAGGCTGCCAATGAGTTTAAGGAGAAAGCAAAGGCTTTCCTTTATGATAAAGGTCTTTATGATGCAGCCATACAGCTGGATCATGCGATGATTGGTACAGTTCACAGTGTATGCCAGCGTATGATTGGAAAATATTGGTTCAATCTCGGACTGTCGCCTAATATGGGTGTGATGGCGGAAGAAGATACAGCCTATTATATATCCCAGTCATTGTCGGAACTGCCTACAGATGAAGAACTGAAGGTGCTGCATGGATTTGCCAGATACTTTGATATACGTGTAAAAGATGGATATACGGTGAAGAAAGCCGTCAATTATGATTTCTGGCAGGATCACCTGAAAGCTGTCATTGGTTTTGCTACCAATTATGAACTGGAGGATTTCAAACAGAGTGAGGAAGAATCTTTGAACTATATCCGCAAGTTTGTGAAAGCAGACAGCAACTGCAGTTTCACTTACGAAGAACTGAAGGCTGTTATTGATGAACATGAGGCGTTTCTCCGCAGCAGAAAACAAAGTACCACTAACGACGAACGGATAAAGAAACTTGTTCAGGCAAGAAGAAGTCTTGACCGTCCGACACTTGGAGTATTGAAAAGCATCGATTCAACTATCGGTTCTCCTAAGGGATACGGTCCGTTGGCCGAGGACTTCCAGAATCGTATGGCCGGAATATGGACAAGTCAAATGGTCTACGACAGACAAGAAGAGTATATCCGTCTGATTTTCGACCTTGCACAACGCTGGAAAGAGAATTTCGCCCAATTCAAGCGTGACAAGAATCTGCTTGACTACAATGATATGGAGAAGTATATGCGTCTGCTGATGATGAACAAAGACATAGCCGGCGAGATCTCTCAGTCGTACCGTTATCTGTTTGTGGATGAATTCCAGGATTCTTCTCCAATTCAGGTAAAGATATTCGATGCACTAAGCGACCTTATGGAACACTCTTACTGGGTAGGTGATTATAAGCAGGCCATTTATGGCTTCCGTGGTTCCGATATTGCGCTTACCAAAGCGGTAGTAGATAGTGTATCCAGGAAAGAAAATGGATGTGATACCGATACTCTGGACACTTCATGGCGTTCATTGCCTGACATTGTCGAACTGAATAATCATGTATTCAGAAAGACTTTTGCAGATGTACTTGAAGAAAAGAACATCTGTCTCAAACAGCATCGTAAGAATGAAAACCATGAGGAATCACTCCGCTATTTTGTCAGCAGTGATGGATGTGGCGTGGCGGAACACGTGCTGAAACTACTTAATCAAGGTATCAAGCCAAAGGATATCGCTGTACTGGCCCGTGCCAATGCTACACTGGCTGAAGTTGCATCCCAGCTGAAACGGTATGAAATACCTTCGAGCAGAGAGGATACACCAATTATTAAATCATCTGCCTATATCTTGACTTCATCACTCTTGCGTATCCTTGGTAGCACTAAGGACAGCCTGGCAAAAGCAACAGTAGCCATACTGACAGAAGAGGATTACGACACTAAGACTATCATTGAAGAAAAAATCCTGAATGATGCTGATGACGACGCTAAAACAGAGGATTATCTTGCCGAGGTGCCGCTTATTCGCAGACTGACGACTATCCGGCCTAAGTTACAACAGCAGTCGGTAGCCTCACTTGTGGAAAGTATAATCATCATGTTGGACCTCTTTAATGTGGTAAAAAAGGTGGAAGTTGATGCTGCCTTCGGAATTTCCTGTTTGCAGATTATCATCAATACTGCGCGTGTTTACGAAGAACACTGCGTACAGATGAACCTTCCGGCTACAATCGATGGATTTATTGCCTATATAGAGACTGTATCACCAACGGGTAGCGGTGATGCAAATGGTATACAGCTGCATACCTATCATTCATGTAAAGGTCTGCAGTGGAAGTATGTCATTCTGATGTCTCTCAATACAAACGTATCCGATATCAAGAAGGCAGTGAGGGACGAGACTTATGGTGTGCATCCTGTTCATGTAGAGGAACCTGCAGCAGAGAATCCTTATCCGGATGTTTTCGTAAGACTGACACCATGGATATATGGTACCTCAATGAATGTTCCGAACAAAATCAGTTCTGTCATCGAAACATCGGTTGGCTTCAAACAGGCTTATATGGACATGCTCTCAGAGACGAACCGTGTATTCTATGTAGGTATGACACGTCCACAGGATGTACTGATTCTTAATATAGAGAAACCCAAAAGGGGTGTGACACTCTTACAGTGGCCAAGAGACAATGGAGTAGATACTGTCTCTGAGAGCATACCCGATAAAGGTGACTGGGATGTGTTTGGAACAGGTCACCTCTTTAAGGATTTTACCCTGACTCAGGAAGAGATAGAGAAACTGGAAAACTATGGCGATGCAGACAGTACACTGTCTATGCGATTGAATATGGAAGAACCTGATTTTAAGGCAGGGGAACCGCGGTATATTTCGCCAAGTCATATCAGCAAATGTGGTAAAACAGGCAAGTATTACGATTTTGAGCAGCGTATCCCATTGGGTAAGAATCCTGAGGATATGGCAACAGTAGGCAATTGTATCCATCAGATATTTGCCGGTATAGAAGAGAATCCTTCAGCCAACAGGATCGACTTGGATGGGATTGTCAGCAGCTATGGACTGTCTGCAGTTCTTACAGATACGGATGCTATACTTTCTGCCTGGAAGAATCTTTATGATAAACTGGTTTCTCTTCACGGAGAACCGGTCAAGACCTATCACGAACGTCCTTTTCGTATGGATTATGACGGACAGACGATTGTTGGCAGCATAGATCTTGTATGGCAGACACGGGAAGGTGATATACTTGTTGACTTCAAGAACAACCCCATGGTCGCGAAGTATGTCCTGGAGCCGGCCAACGAGCATTTTGCCGGATGGTATGCCGGTCAGCTGGGCGCCTATCAAGATGCACTCGAAGCTGCCGGAGAGAAAGTCTTGCAGAGGTACATCTACTATCCGGTAAGCGGATTGCTGGTAGAAGTAGTTAAAGATAGCATAAGCTCAGTTATTCCGATGCCTTGATATGTAATGTATAGAGTTTATATCATCGAAGAGTCAGCTCTGTTACAAATACTGCCCGTAAGTGTGAAGATCTTGCGGCAAAGCAAAGCCCTGACCTTGCTGATGACAAGACCAGACAATTACCTTCGCAACGGAATTTATGCCAGTTCCCCGAAGTCGGTGTATGAGGAACGAATCTCGGCAAAGAGAAGTATAAGCATAAAAA
>ERZ827528.1040-NODE-1040-length-30619-cov-24.534681_pt1 | contig 30619 bp, 24 predicted proteins | sample MGYA00519768_ERZ827528 | MGnify/ENA primary metagenome ERZ827528 (study PRJEB31778, sample SAMEA3449343) | human gut metagenome | biome: human gut; feature: human-associated habitat; material: faeces | place: United Kingdom | collected 2010/2012 ...
GAAAAAGAAACAAGGCGATGCCGCCGCCTGTAAGATCGACGGAGCGTGAAGGGCGGCCGAACCACTGCGGACGAAGGCGTCGTGCCCGCATGCCGATTCCGTCGGCCGAGGATTCGGCAGGTGCAGTTCGTATATTTTATTGTATTCGGGGCGGGACGGAGCATAACGTTCGGGATAACGATGTGTGCGTTCGCTGTGAAAACAAGCGCGGAGAGCCCCCAAACTGTTGCGGACGAAAGTGCTACGAACGAGGGTGTTGCGGACAAGGGCGTTGCAGACAAAGACGTCGCGGGCGCAAGCATCGTGCCCGCATGCTGATTCCGCCGGCCGACGGTTCGGCAGGTGCAGTTCGTATATTTTATTGTATTCGGGGCGGGACGGAGCATAACGTTCGGGATAACGATGTGTGCGTTCGCTGTGAAAACAAGCGCGGAGAGCCCCCAAACTGTTGCGGACGAAAGTGCTACGAACGAGGGTGTTGCGGACAAAGACGTCGCGGACGAAGGCGTCGTGCCCGCACGCCGATTCCGCCGGCCGAGGATTCGGCAGGTGCAGTTCGTATATTTTATTGTATTCGGGTCGAGACGGCGCATAACGTTCGGAGCGATGGATCGTGCGCCCGCAGGGAAAAGAAAAAGGGGCGCGGTGTCAGCCCCTATTCGTAGGTCTTGGGAACCCTTGCACGGAAACTGTCCTGCGCCCTTGTCGCCCTGCTCGCAATATGCAAGCAGGACATAACAAGGACTGACAACATTTATACCGTGCAAACAACCTCTGTGGAGGCTCCCAAGTTTACGAATAGGTATAAAGAGTTGTTTACCCTTTATAAGTTATGTCCGTCGGCTATGCCGAGTCGTGATAATTCCTCGATCGTAGCATCATTCTTGCTTTTTTCGGTTCGTTCCCGGGCAGCCTGTGCTGCCCCTCTACAACTGAACCGCATCAAGGAATCCTAAGCAAATATACGAAAGATTTTCGAATCAAACCCGATAGAGCCGTGTATTTCTGGAAAAATATCGCTAATTTTGTGAATATGAAGAGCGATATCACGTTTTTGCCCGAACGCAAGCAGCGCGACCTGCACGAACTCGTCGCATTGATCCGCGAGGAGATCAGGGATGTCGTAATGATTATCCTTTACGGCAGCTATGCGAAGAACACCTACGTCGAGCTGGACGAGCGGCACGATTTCGGGGTGCGCACCTACTACATGAGCGACTACGACCTGCTGGTCGTTACGCAGCGGCGGCTGGGCGTCAGGGAGGCGACGGTCAACGCACGGATCAAGGAGCGTTTTCTGGATGGCAAAGGCGAGTTCCAGACCTATCCGCAGCTTATCAACGAAAGTTTCACCAAACTCAATCATGCGCTCTCCGAGGGGCGATACTTCTATGTCGAGATCGTAAATCAGGGCATCCTGCTCTATAATTCGGCGAAAGAGGAGCTGGCGACGCCGCGAAAGCTGGACTACAACGAATTGTCGAGAATGGCGCAGGAGTATTATAAAACAAAGTATCCAAAAGGCAAAAGATTTTTGCGGTATGCTGAGGTCGCATATCGTGATAATGAATATGTGGATAGTTCATTCTTTTTGCATCAGGCAGCCGAGTATTTTATAAAGACGATCCCCTTGGTGTATAGTCTGTACGGCTACAAGGAACACGACCTGCATTTCCTCTGCGAGCGGAGCAAGCCGTTCACGACGGAACTCGCGAACGTCTTTCCGTGCGACTGCGAGGAGGAGAAACGCCTGTTCGAGTTGCTGCGCGCCGCCTATATCGAGGCGCGTTACAACGATAAGTTCGTCGTAACGAAGGCCGACATCGACGCTCTGCTGCCCAAGATCGAGCTGCTGCGCGATGTGGTCGAACGGGTCTGCAACGAGCGGCTGGCCTACTACGACAGCCGGATCGAGAAATAGCCACCCTTATGACGCAGAAACAGGCCATACAGCTCTTCGAGCAGCGGAAGGTGCGTACCGTGTGGGACGACGATGCGGGGAAATGGTACGTTGCCATTGTGGATGTCGTTGCCGTATTGACCGACAGCATCGACGCCGCAGCCTATTGGCGTAAACTGAAACAGCGGTTGAAGGCGGAAGGGAACGAAACCGTGACAAGTTGTCACGGTTTGAAAATGCCTGCTGCCGACGGAAAGATGCGCATGACGGACGTAGCCGATACGGAACAGCTTTTTCGTTTGATTCAGTCGATCCCTTCGCCGAAAGCCGAACCGTTCAAGCTGTGGCTGGCGTCGTTGGGGCGCGAGCGGCTGGAAGAGCTGGACGACCCCGAACTCGGTATCGACCGGATGCTGGAATACTACCACCGCAAAGGATACTCCGAGAACTGGATTAACCAACGCCTGAAATCCATCGAAGTGCGTAAGGAGCTGACCGATGAGTGGGAGCGGCGCGGCATCAAGCGAGGACAGGAGTTCGCCACGCTGACCGACATTATCACGCAGGGCTGGTCGGGCATGACGACGCGGCAGTACAAGCGATACAAGGGACTGAGAACGGAAAGTCTGCGCGACAACATGACGAATTTGGAGTTGGTGCTGAACATGCTCGCCGAGGCGACGACGACCGAAATTTCCAAAGAGCGTCGTCCGCGCACGTTTGCAGCCAACCGGATCGTGGCGGCACAGGGCGGACGCATCGCGGGCAACACCCGCCGCGAAATCGAGGCACAGACCGGAAAAAAGATTGTCTCACGGCTCAATGCCGAACAGGTGTTGGCGGCGAAAGAAATCGAACAGAACGAGGAGGAGAAGGAGTGACCGCGGCTCTTGGGTAATGATTCCTCGGTGCGATGGGCGAGCGGAGGTCGCAGACCTGAGAACCGCCCTCGAAGGGTGCGCCGTGTGGCCGGATGCCATTTACACGGCGATCGCCGCACTCTCGGCGAAGGTATCGCCGGTTCTTACTTGTTTATCGTCCGATCGGATTCGATGCATAATAGCTCACGTACATTCTGTTTGAAACGCCGCACGATTCTTATCATGCGCGTTTAGGCTCCGTTCGTCTCCGGCCGCCCCTCACCGACATTTTCGAGGATGTCCGTTCGGGCCGGCCGGAGCTGCGGGCGGGGTTAGAGCAGCTCGCGGAATATCGTCCCCGCAAACAATATTTTATTGTATTTCCAGCTGTATTCAATCGGGAGTGAAGCGGTGCGTGAACGGGTGAAGACATGATCGTTTGCACGAATCCGTGAAGGGATGCCGGCAATCGTGCATGGACGGATGTTCGCTTTCGCTCTTGCCTGCAAGAGGCCGTGCGAGGATGTTCGTATTCGTACATCCGCTCATGTGCGAACACGTGCATACATCCGTCCACACGAACACGAGCACATGCGTTCGATCGGGAGTGCGTTCACGCTTCCGGCCGCAAGATAATACGCCATCGTGGCCCCCGAAGCGGCTGACCGCTCCTGACCGCCGGAGGCCGTCCGAAGGGTTTGCCGCTCTCGCCGCGGCGGCGTAATATTGCACCTTGAAAACCGTGTGTCGCCGGAGTGATCCGCGTAGGATTTTCGATGCGGGAAACGAGCGATCCGTAGTGTGGTTTTTTGTTCCCGCAGCGGGAACAGCGAGCTGTACCTTTGTATGCCGAAAAGGTTTTCGGCATACAAAGGTGCTCGCCCTGCGGGGCCGCGGCATCCGGCGATACAGAACCCTTTAAAACGAGAGAACGATGAGAAAGAACCGCGCATCGGACAATAAGAGCCGCAAATACTCCTTCCGCCTGACCGAGGAGCAGCATATCCGCTTCGAGCGGATGCTGTGAAGGGCTGGCTTGGAGCACAACCGCAGCCGCTTCATCGTCGGGCGAATCTTCGACGAGACGTTCCGCGTGGTCAGGGCCGACCCCACGAAACAGCGTTACCTCGTCCGGCTGAACGAGTATATCGCTCAGATTTCCCGCGTGGGCAACAACTACAATCAGGTCGTCAAGGCGATCAACACCTGCCTTTCGCGCAACATGCTGCCCCGCCAGATCGACACGCTGGTAGCCTATACGCGCGAGTTGAAAGCCCTCTCCGAGCAGGTGTCGGAGCTGACCAGACAATTACGCGCGGAATGGCTGAAAGAGTGATCGGGCAAGGGGAGGGCTTGCCCTTCGCGGCAAAATGACTATCTTTGTGAGGGTAAAGCGGTTTTTAATTCCCGATAAACGACCCGAACGATGACCGACCGACTGATTTTCGTACACGACAAGCGGCGCGACGCCTACATCGACAAGACGTCGGAGATCGTCGGGCTGCGACCGGCCGGAGCGTATGTGTATGTCGATTACGGCGCGGCGCGGGTATTCCGCTATCGCAAGGAGCATGTAGTCTGCTATCCCCTGCTCGCCACACGCCGGCAGGTACGCATCTACAAGGACGGGACGTTGCAGGAGCCGTACGATACGCTGTTCGACTACGGGAAATATGTCCGGCTGGGCGCCGGAGAGGGCTTGCGTTCGCCGGCGATCGAGAAGTCGCGGATCGAAGCGGTCGATGCGCAGCCGCTCGCCGCAGACAAAGAGCGGCTGCTTTCCTATTTCGCGGAGGTTCTCGCAGCCAAAGCCTCTCTGGAGTCGGAGACCGATACGGAGGCCGCAGAGGAGGTTCCCGAAGGGGAGAAGAAAAGTTCGATCGCCGCCCTGCTCGCCGAGACGATGCAGCGCATCGATCCGCAGGATCCCCGTACGGCGCTGTATGCCTATCTGAACGGGCGGACGGCGGCGTGCGATGTCGACAATGCGGCCCTCGTCTATCCCTTCGGCTGCAACGCCAGCCAGAAACTCGCCGTGCAGCGGGCGCTGGGCAATCGGGTGAGCGTGATCGAGGGGCCTCCCGGCACGGGAAAGACGCAGACGATTCTGAACATCGTCGCCAATCTGCTGATGCAGGGAAAAACCGTCGGTGTCGTGTCCAACAACAATGCGGCGGTGGACAACGTGCGCGACAAACTGTCGAAATACGAGTACGGGGAGTTGATGGCCGAACTGGGAAACAGGACCCGGCGGCAGGCCTTTTTCGCGGACAAACAGCAGGATTTCATGCCCGACGCCGCGTGGCGGTTGCCGGCGGAGGAGCGCGCGGCCCTGCGAACGCGGCTGAGCGAGCTGTCGGCGGCCATAGACGAGCTTTTCCGCGTCGACGCGGAGCTGGCCGACCTGCGGACGAAACGCTCCTATGCCCAATGCGAGTACCGTCATCTGCTGTGGGAACAACCGCTGGACGAAGCGCGGATGCGGAGCGTCGACCGCTGTTTCTTCCGTCCGATCGACAGCCGGCGGGCGCTGTCGTTCCGGCATCTCGTTACCGAGAGGTGGCAGGGCGGAAGGCCGTCGCTCGCTTTGCGGGCCGGACTGCTGTTCCGGTGCGGCGCGTGGCCCGGGAAGCAGCTATTCGCGGATGCGGAGCTGCTGCCCGCCTATGCCGATCGCAAGTTCTACGAAACCTACATCGCCGAGCTCTCGGACCGCATCGCCCGGCTCGGGGCACCGTCCGATAAGCAACGTGCGAAGAGCCTGATCGAAGCGTACGGGAAGGTGTCGGAAGCGCTGTTCCGCGATATGCTCTACCGCAAATACGAACGGCTGAACGAAGCGCGGCAGGAGGAGCGACCCCCGTTCACGATGCAGAACTACCGGACGTATTTCCGCACCTTCGTCGAACGCTATCCGATCGTGCTGAGTACGACCCATTCGCTGTGCGCTTCGATCGGCGCGGGGCACCTGCTCGACTATGTCATCATCGACGAGTCGTCGCAGGTCGATATCCTCACGGCGGCCGTCTGCTGCGCCTGTTGCCGGAATATCGTCATCATCGGCGACAGCCGGCAGCTGCCGCATATCGTGGAGGAGCAGCTCAGGGCGAAGGCCGAGGAGCTGCGCGACGAACATCGGGTGCCCGACGCTTACGATTATGTGCGGCAGAACATCCTCTCCTCCTTCAAACGGGTCTTCGCGGAGCGGCTGCCCGTCACGCTGCTGCGCGAACATTACCGCTGCCATCCGCTCATCATCGACTTCTGCAACCGGAAATATTACCGGAACGAGCTGCTCATCATGACCGAACCGAAGGGCGGCTATCCCTTTACGGTCCTGACGACGACCGCCTCGAAAACCTACTCCCATAACGGCCGGATCTACAATCAGCGCCAGATCGACGCCACCTGCGACTGGATCGAGCGGCAGCATGCGGAGCCGGAGCAGATCGGCGTCATCTCTCCCTATCGGTATCATGCGCAGGAGCTGCGGCGGTGCCTGCCGCCGGGTGTCGAGGCCGACACGATCCACAAGTTCCAGGGACGGGAGAAGAATACCATCGTATTCCACACGGTACGTTCCGAAATCACGGCGTTTCTGGACGATCCGAACCTGATCAACGTGGCCGTCTCACGGGCCGTCGAGCATCTGGTCGTCGTCAAGACCGAAGGGATGCGGATCGCCCACGGGTCGGATATCGGCGATCTGCTGCGCTACATCCGTTTCACGTGCGAGGACGTCGATTCGGTCTTTATCACCAGTCCGATCCGCTCGGTTTTCGACGTGCTGCATACGGAGTACGCCGCCATGCGGTTCGCCTCCGATGCGAAACGCGAATCGCCGGCCGAACGGATCGCCGAACGGCTCATCGGAGGAATTCTCTCCGGGGAGGATCGGTTTTCCGCCATCGGCGTCCACCGACACTACCGACTGTACGATCTGGTCGGACGGAACGTCGAGCTGTCCGACGAGGAGCGCCTCTTCGTCCGCCGCCGCTCGCATCTCGACTTTCTGCTCTACAACCGGATGGACAACACGCCGATTCTGGGGATCGAGGTGGACGGCGTGCTCCACCACCGCTTCGACGAGGTGCAGGTCGCCCGCGACCGGCGCAAAAACGGTATTCTCGCCAAGATCGGCCTGCCGCTTCTGCGTCTCTCCACGGACGGCAGCAGCGAAAAGGAGCGGATCGTAGGCGCGCTCGAACAGGCCATGCAGCGAGGGTGAGTGCCGAGCAGCGGAACTCGAAGTGGACGGCTATAAAGCAAAGTCCACTCTTCGATCCATCGTTTTCTAAAATGAAATCGTACCTGAAGATCCCTGTGGTTTTATTCGCAAGCGATTGGCCGTCCTGTGTCTTAAATACCCGGTTCACAAACGGCGATATTCCGACGTTATGAATAAAACGTCAGGAGAAAACATATCCTCAAAGAATTGCCTTGCGGATTATTTCCTATCTTTGTATTATTGCATCAAAAAGCTCGTTACCATGACAACCCAAAGCGAAGCAGCATTAGAGAACGGATTGATAAAGACGCTGATCGACAACAGCTACGAGCGCGTCATAATCAAAGAGGAAGAGAATCTGAAGACGAACTTCAAGGTGCAGTTGGAGAAGCATAACCAAAAAGAGTTGCAACTTCACGGCCGATCGCAATTTACCGACAAGGAGTTCGAAAAGATCCTCATTTACCTCGAAGGCGGCACACGATTCGAAAAAGCGAAGAAATTACGAGACCTCTATCCGTTGGAAACAGAAGATGGCGAGCGTATTTGGGTGGAGTTTCTCAATCAAAAAAAGTGGTGTCAGAACGAGTTTCAGGTTGCCAACCAGATAGCCATTGAGGGCCATAGGCAATGCCGCTACGACGTCACGATTCTCATCAACGGTCTTCCGTTGGTGCAGATCGAGTTGAAGAAACGCGGCGTGGAACTGAAGCAGGCATACAATCAGATCCAACGTTATCACAAGACGTCGTTTCATGGGTTGTTCGACTATATTCAGCTGTTCGTAATATCGAACGGCGTGAATACACGCTATTTTGCCAACAATCCGAACAGCGGCTACAAATTCACGTTCAACTGGACGGATGCCGAGAACCGGCCGTTCAACGACCTGAATATGTTCGCCAACTTCTTTTTCGACAAGTGTACGTTGGGAAAGATCATCAGCAAATATGTAGTGCTGCACGAGGGCGACAAGAGTCTGATGGTATTACGGCCCTATCAGTTCTATGCCGTCGAGAAGATTATCGACAAGGTGGAGAACACCAACAAGAACGGTTACGTCTGGCATACGACAGGCGCGGGGAAGACTCTGACCTCGTTCAAAGCGGCGCAGCTGGTTTCGGAAATAGACGGAATCGACAAGGTGATGTTCGTCGTAGACCGTCACGACCTCGACACGCAGACGCAGTCGGAATACGAAGCGTTCGAGCCGGGTGCGGTAGACAATACGGACAACACGCACGAGCTGATCAAGCGGTTGAGCGGTGACTCGAAAATCATCATCACCACGATTCAGAAGCTCAATTGTGCCGTCACGAAAGATTACTACAACCGGCATCTGCAAGAGATTCGGAATAAAAAAGTCGTAATGATTTTCGACGAATGCCACCGCAGTCACTTCGGCGACTGCCACAAAAATATCGTCAACTTCTTCAACAACCTGCAAATTTTCGGATTTACGGGTACGCCTATCTTCGTCGAGAATGCCAAACAGGAGCATACAACGGCCGAAGTTTTCGGCGAATGCCTGCACAAGTATTTGATCAAGGATGCCATTGCCGACGAGAATGTATTGGGTTTTCTGGTCGAATATTATCAAGGCAGCACGACGACCGACTACGAGAGCGAGGCGCGTATGCGGGAGATTGCACAGTTCATTCTCAACAACTATGACAAATCGACCTTCGGCGGTGAGTACAACGCACTGTTCGCCATTCAGTCCGTACCGATGTTGCTCCGCTACTACAAGATTTTCAAGGAGTTGAATCCGAAGATCCGAATCGGCGCCATCTTCACCTATGCCGCCAACGCCAGTTTGGACGACGGGCAGACGGGAATGAATCAAGGGTTTGCCGACTCAAAGGTCGCTGCCGACGAGCTGCAAGCCATTATGGATGACTACAACGCGATGTTCGGCACGTCTTTTACGACCGACAATTTCAGCGCCTATTACGACGACGTAAACGAGCGCATGAAGAAACGCAAGAAGGATATGCTGCCGCTCGACCTGCTGCTGGTCGTCGGAATGTTCCTCACGGGCTTCGATGCCAAGAAGCTCAATACGCTTTATGTCGACAAAAATCTGGAATATCACGGGTTGTTACAGGCGTTCAGCCGCACGAACCGCGTGCTGAACGAGAAAAAGCGTTTCGGAAAAATCGTATGCTTCCGCGACCTTAAAGCCAATGTGGATGCTGCGATCAAACTTTTCAGTAACAACACGCCCAATGAGAAGATCATACGCCCGCCGTTCGAGAAGGTGCGCAAGGAGTTGAATCTGAAAATGATCTCTTTTCTGGAGAAATATCCCGACGTCAGCTGCATCGACGCGCTGAAAAGCGAACCAGAGAAACGCGAATTCGTGTTGGCTTTCCGCGAGATTATCCGGGGAAAAATCGAGGCGCAAATCTACGAGGAGTACGAAGCGGACGATCCCTATTTCATCATGTCCGAGCAGGAATACATGGATTTCCGTTCCAAATACCTCGACATCGCCATCGGTCATACGGGAGACAAGCAAAAGGGCTCTCCCGACGCTACACAAACCGAGATCGAACACGAAAATATCGACGACGTGGATTTCTGTTTGGAGCTGCTCCACAGCGACGTCATCAATGTCGCCTACATTCTGGCGCTGATTGCCGACCTGAACCCCGACAGCGAGGATTACCGGCAGAAACGTCAGCAGATCATCGATACGATGATTCGAGACGCCTCGATGCGCAACAAGGCCAAGCTCATCGACGGGTTTATCCAGCAGAATGTCGATGACGACAAGGCCGGATTCAACCGCGCAAAGGCGGACGGGTCCATCGACTTGGAGACGCGGTTGACGAACTACGTCAGCGCAGCCCGCGAACGGGCGATCGAACGTCTGGCCGAGGAGGAGGCCCTGAGTCACGATGCGTTGAGAGAGTATCTGGCGCAATACGATTACCTTCAACGCGAGAAACCCGAAATCATTCAGAACGCTATCAAAGAGAAGAAGGTAGGGCTGAAGGAACGTCGCAATATCCTCAAACGGGTATTGGCTAAGCTCCGCATAATTATCGACACGTTTAACTGGGAATAAACACACAACGCATATGAGCGAAGAACTGCAACAAAAATTGCGCAGCCAGCTTTGGACGGTTGCCAACACCCTGCGTGGCAACATGTCGGCCAGCGATTTTATGTATTTCACTCTCGGCTTCATCTTCTATAAGTACCTCTCCGAAAAAATCGAGTTGTATGCCAATGAGGAACTGAAGGAGGACGGTATGACCTTCAAGGAGGCATGGGAGAGCGACGACGAAGAGTTGAAGGTCGACCTGAAAGAGGCGTGCGTGCAGGATTTGGGCTATTTCGTCGAGCCGGAATACCTTTATTCCACCATTATCTCGATGATCGACCGCAGGGAGAATATCCTCCCAGCATTGGAGCGGTCGCTCAAGAAAATCGAGGACAGCACCATCGGTCAGGAAAGCGAAGACGATTTCGGCGGTCTCTTCTCTGACATCGATCTCGCATCTCCCAAGCTGGGCAAGACGGCCGACGATAAGAATAAGTTAATCAGCGACGTGCTTGTCGCATTGAACGGCATCGACTTCGGGCTGAAAGATGCGCAGGAGATTGATATTCTGGGCGACGCCTACGAATACATGATCGGTCAATTCGCCGCCGGAGCCGGGAAAAAGGCGGGCGAGTTCTATACACCGCAGGAGGTCAGTCAGATTCTTGCGGAAATCGTCATCACAGGCAAGCAGCGTTTGAAGACGGTCTACGACCCCACTTGCGGCAGCGGCTCGCTCCTGCTCCGCACGGCTCGGAGCGGACAGGCCGATGAGATTTTCGGGCAGGAGAAGAATCCTACGACCTTCAACCTCTGCCGCATGAATATGTTGCTGCACGGTATTAAGTATAACGATTTCGACATCCGCAACGGTGATACGCTCGAAGCCGATGAGTTCGGCGATCAACAATTCGACGCCGTAGTGGCCAACCCGCCCTTCTCGGCCGATTGGAGTGCCGCCGCGAAATTCAACAACGACGACCGATTCAGCAAGGCCGGAGTGCTTGCCCCAAAATCGAAGGCCGACTATGCGTTTATCCTGCACATGATCTACCACCTCAACGAGGGCGGCACGATGGCCTGCGTAGCTCCGCACGGCGTATTGTTCCGCGGAGCGGCCGAAGGTAAGATCCGTCGGTTTCTGATCGAGAAGAAAAACTATATCGACGCAATCATCGGACTTCCTGCCAATATCTTCTACGGCACCAGTATTCCGACCTGCATCCTCGTGATGAAAAAATGCCGCAAGCAGGAGGACAATATTCTCTTTATCGATGCTTCGCGCGAGTTCGAGAAGGTGAAGACACAGAATAAATTACGCCCCGAGCACATCCGCAAAATCGTCGAGACTTACCGTAATCGCACAGAGATCGAGAAATACAGTCATTGCGCAACATTGCAGGAGATTGCCGAGAACAACTACAATCTCAATATTCCGCGCTATGTCGATACGTTTGAAGAGGAAGAGGAGATCGATATCCACGCCGTAATGGCCGAGATCAAGGAGCTGGAGGCCAAACGCGCCGACTTGGATAAACAAATAGAGGTTTATCTTAAAGAATTGGGTATTGTCGAATAAACCCGAAAAAGCAATGGCAACAAATAACAACAATAAAGCCCTCAATGTTCCCCATTTGAGATTTCCGGAGTTTAGTGGGGAGTGGAAGAAAGTTAGACTTGGAGAAATATGTAATATGCTATGTGGCTATGCTTTCAATGGTGAGGATATTGTAGAACAAGGTTCTTACCTTCTTATGCGTGGAATCAATATTACAGAAGGTTCAATTCGTCATTCATCAGAATTAGATAGATATTATTCTGGATCAATTGAAAAATTGGATAAATATAAGTTAGCTGTCGGTGATTTAGTCATTGGAATGGATGGTTCCAAAGTCGGCAGAAATTCTGCTATTGTGTCATCCTATGAAGATGGAAGTTACTTAGTTCAGCGAGTTTGTAGAATAAAATCCTCTATAGGAAACAATTATATTCTGCAATTTATTAATAATACCAAGTTTCACCAGTATGTAGATACTGTAAAAACTTCATCAGCAATACCTCATATTAGTTTAGGAGATATACAAAATTTCAGAATATCAATTCCACCGACTCAAGATGAAACTGATAAAATAGCCAAATTGTTTTTACTTCTTGATGAACGTATTGCCACCCAAAACAAAATCATTGAGGACTTGAAAAAACTAAAGTCTGCGATTAGTAAACATTTGTTCGTACGAAAAGATTTGTTAGAAACTACCATATGCTTGTCGGATATTGCGACATTGAAAAATGGTTACGCATTCCAGAGTGGCATGTATAATGCACTGGGCAAATGGAAAATCCTTACAATCTCAAATGTGTCTGGCGAGCGATATATAAACGATAAGGATTGTAATTGCATAATCAAGTTGCCGAACGATATACAAGACCACCAAGTATTAAAAGAAGGAGATATTTTAATATCTCTTACGGGTAATGTTGGGCGCGTTTCTCTTTGTAAGGCTGGGGACTATTTACTCAACCAACGAGTTGGGTTGTTGCAACTTGCGAAAAATGTAGATCAAGAGTTCCTATATCAAATTTTATCTTCTCAAAGATTCGAGAATAATATGATAGCTTGTGGTCAAGGTGCTGCCCAAATGAATATTGGCAAAGGGGATGTAGAAAGCTTTGTATTACCATACTCCTCAAATGTCAATAACATTCGTTTAGTCGCAAAAATACTACATTTATACGATGAGTGCGTCATTAATGAGCTGCGAAGACTAATCTTACTAACCATGCAGAAGCAATATTTCCTTGCCCAAATGTTCATATAAACATCTGGGACAAAAGATAGTTCTTTTGTCTATTGAACAGTTCAAGTACTGATAACTCATTGTCGATTTTAGCATCAAAGCCTTGCAGTGTTGACGCAATTTCCATATTGCGACTATGTCCATAAGTTGGAATCATTATTCCACGAACAATATCAGCGTTGATATTGCTTTGTGTACCAGTTTCAAGATACTTGTGGATGTAGCGATACTTAAAATATGACAAGTAGTAGTACAGATAATCTAATAAATCTTTGTCTTTGAGCTGCATCGCAAACATTGCCTGACTTGTAGTAATGGGTATTTCATTTATAGTTACCAAGCCAACCGATGCGTACATTGACATTATTAAACTATACTCTGGAACCATCCATGCCGAAGAGTTTTCTAATCCACTTTGGCTCAGATGATTTTCTGTGTATCGGACATACTTACCTTGTTTTGTTATATCGTTAATACTCAAGAATGGTATTTCTCCATTATAGTATTCTTTATTTGTGGAAGTCGGAGTACCACCAGCCTTGCCTTTTGAGAACAAAGTGTCTAATCTATTCCATCCATTAGGCTTTTGAGCAAATACCTGTTTACTAATCGCAGACATTAAGGTATTGTTTTCCTAAGAAATCATTTTTGTATTTTAGCAGAAAAAAGAAAGCGATGCTAACGAATGAATTTCGGATTTTTGATCCTTTAAAGGATGATGTAAATACAGTACCTACTCTATCAGGAAATTACATTTTCGCATTACGAAAAAATAGCAAACTTCCAGATATTGGTATTCCTGTAATCTATACTAAGTTTAGAGATTATGAAGTTATTTATGTCGGTTTAGCCAGTACTAGCCTTAGAGATAGAGATGTAGAGAAACACTTCAATGGAAATGCTGGAAGCTCAACTCTGAGGAAAAGCCTTGGTTGCTTGTTTGGATACAATTTAATACCACGAGATTCACATTATAATAACAACGGGAAAACTAAATTTAATGTTACCGATGAAAGCGAACTCTCAGATTGGATTAAAACAAATCTATTACTGTTTTATTATCCCAATAAAGAATTTGACCGCATTGAATCTCTTTTGATTCAAGCATTAAATCCACCATTAAATTTAGATAAGAATCACAATGTTATTAATTCAGAATTTAGAAAACATCTTTCTAAACTAAGAAACCAAAAACCGGTACATTTTTATGACAATATGGGTGAAATTATGAATCAAAGAAATTTAGGAAAAGAGTTATATGTTCAAATATGGCAAGAATATTTATCGGAAATTTTGTATGCTATAAATTCTATAAGTAAAACAATGAAGCTTAACCGCTCTTTATTTGAATCCGTTGGAAATAGAAAAAAATCAGGATATACTTTCCGTTTAGAAATAGTTGATGGTATAGTACCAAGAAAAAAAGGCTCTGCTGTTGCACGTGATTTGAAAAAAGTATTGGATAAAAGTATTGATTTTAAAACACTTGCCAACAAAAAGAGTATAATAATCAGTTTAAATACTAACTTTGAACTGGTTGTGCAAGTAATATAGAGAAAATTAAGCCTTAATCAAGGGAATTACACAGAATATAACACTCCATAATAAGCCCAATGTACGCATATCAGAATGCTTAGAATGTACTTCTTCAACTTTGCAAGAAAGTGATGCCTTGAGATCTGGTACATATCCTGTATATGGTGCTAATGGGATTGTTGGCTACCTTGACAATTATAGCACTCAGGATGAGGCTGTCTATATTATTAAAGATGGTTCAGGGGTAGGAACGGTTTCTTATGTTACAGGCCAATGTTCTACAACAGGAACATTGAATACTTTGCAAGCTAAAGAAGGCTATTCGCTTCAATACCTTTACTATATACTGAAGGTATTCAACTTCGAACCGTATAAAACAGGGATGGCGATACCTCACATCTATTTCAAAGACTATGGCAAAGCCAAAATCTTTTGTCCATCATATACAAAACAACTCCAGTATGCGAGATTATTATCGGCAATAGATGGCAAAGTATCAACAGAGCAGAATAGTTTAGCAAGCCTTAGTTTACAGAAGCAATACCTGCTTCGTCAGATGTTCATATAAACATCTGGCGGAGCAGATACTGTTTTTGTTTTTCAAATAGAAGTCTTTGCTTTATAGCAGTTTCCATTCGTAATGATAAGATAGAAAAAGTATGTGCTATTGTTCTGACTATTTGTGTCGTTGGCAAAATAAATTCTTGATTTTGCGTTTCTGCAATATAATGCCTTTTATGCTCACTTGTTGACAAATCAAGATATTTCAAAAACTCAAACGTATAACGTAAGAGTTCTTTATTCTCAGCAGTTAGAATTTTGATGGCAGACGATTTGACCTTAAAAGGGAAATCAACATATTTGCTATCAAGAGTGAAATCATCGAATATGATGCAATCACCCTTGTCATATATTCCTTCTGTTTCTGATGTGTAACCCAAAATAAAGGCTTTGTTTGCAGTTAGCACTGGAGTTCCTTTATCTATATATTCCGTATCTTCAACAATATATGATTGTGGCGGCTCATAATCAAGAACATCGCCAATTATCGCATTAAAACCTACATTTTTCCTAAGTTTCCAAAAAATCTCATTTCTAATTCCCTTGATTAGGGTTTCTAATCTCTCAATGATTTTGTTTTGGGTAGCAATACGCTCGTCTATCAACGACAATAGCCCTGCAATCTTTTGTTGCTCAACATCAGATGGAATAGATACTTGAATTTTACGAACTTCATTTGCAGAAATTTCTAAAAAGGTTGATCCACAAGACTTCCTGATTAAATCGTTCTTTTTCGTTTGTATCAGATAGTAAAGAAAATCTACATTGCATTTTTTAGATACAAGAGATTGAAAACCTTGGTTTGTAGCACATTCTCTGAGGGATAATGAGCATTCTCCAATTGTGGCACGGGAACTTAAAAGTATCGTATTGGGAGGCAAACGTTTTGCACTGGAATTGTTTAACCCGTCTTCTGTTATAGTACGCAAACTTGAATCAACATATTTAGTTTTACCTATTTCAGAAGGCGTAAACCATTGTATTTTTCCGTCCCAATATGATTTTACAGTAGTATCAGGTGTTCCACCACCAATAACAACCGCTAAATCATTTATTGGTTTTGTCTCCCACTCCTCCGTAAACTCCGGAAATCTCAAATGGGGAACATTGAAGAAAATCGAATCGTAAAAACTCCGCAATTCCTATCTTACTGCTATATAATCTAAAATCCGTTAGTATGATAGCAGAAACCAAATTTTCGAAGATTGTCGCTCTATGGAAAGAGGACAAGAAGCAGTATGTAAAGCGTTCGACTTTTGCGGCCTACACACTATTGATTGAAAATCACATCTTGCCTACATTCGGTGAAATGGCACTCGTTGAGGAACAGGACGTGCAGACTTTCGTATTTCGGAAGCTCAACGAAGGATTGAGCCATAAAACGATCAAGGATATTCTGATCGTTCTGAAAATGATATTGCGTTTCGGTGCCAAAAATCAAATGACCGAATATCGTCAAATAGATATAAAATTTCCGACTGAACGAGATAAGCATTCAATAGACATATTGAACCGTTCGCACCAGAAACAAATCATGGAGTATATTCGATTGCACTTTACCTTCAAGAATTTAGGCATTTACATTTGTTTAAGTGCCGGTATGCGTATCGGGGAGATTTGTGCGTTGACATGGGACGATTTAGATGTCGAGAATGGGATTATCCATGTTCGAAAAACGATTCAGCGCATCTATGTTATCGAGGAGCACCGAAAATATACTGAGGTGATTCTCGATACCCCGAAAACAAAAAATTCCATCCGCGAGATTCCAATGACAAAAAATCTATTGAAGATGATTCGTCCCATTAAAAAGATCGTGAACGGAAATTTCTATGTACTGACGAATGAACCGAAACCCACAGAACCTCGCACCTATCGAAATTACTACAAACAATTCATGCAGTCGCTCGGCTTGCCTTTGATGAAATTTCACGGCCTTCGTCATAGTTTCGCTACGCGCTGCATCGAAAGCAAATGCGACTATAAAACTGTGAGCGTTTTGTTAGGACATTCCAATATCAGCACGACGCTCAATCTATATGTTCATCCCAATCTGGAGCAGAAGAAACGGTGTATGGAGCAAATGTCAAGATTGTTACGATAACCGCATCATTGAATAGAGTAATAGGACTCCCGAAGTCCTATTACTCTAAATAAATCATTTAATTATTCTTATTTATCAGATTCACCACCACCTTCGTCATCACGTCCTTCTCCTCGGTGCGACTCTCGGCGATCATCAGCGTCAGGGCCACCAACGTGTTGTTATCCAAAAGGCGCGAACCGTCAGGGCGGTAGAGGATGCGGTTGTTCTCCAAGAACCAGAGGAACAGGAACGCCGCGATGCGTTTGTTGCCGTCGCTGAACGAGTGGTTCTTGATCGTCAGGTAGAGCAGGTTGGCCGCCTTCTCCTCGACGCTCGGGTAGAGGTCGCGGCCGCCGAAGGTCTGGTAAATCGCGCCCATCGTGCTCTTGAACGACTCGTCCTTCTCGCGGGCGAACAGTGCGCTGCCGCCGAACTTGTCGCGCAACACCTGTAATGCCGTCATCGCATTTTCATAGGTCGCGCGGAACGGCTCTTCGGCGGTAGTGGCCGACACCACCAACTGCTGATAATCGTAGCGGTCGAGCGTATCGAGGCCGTAGGTGTAGTCCGTAATCACGCGCAGCAGCCCGACCGCCTCGGATTTCGTAACCTCCTTCGCAGCCAAGACATGGGAGAGCAGACGGACGGTCTTTTTCAACTCCTCCAACTGCTCGGCTTTCGCTTGGTTATTGACGGCATACCCCTTTATAAGGTACTCTTTCAGCACCTTGTTCGCCCAGATGCGGAACTGCGTGCCGCGCGGCGACTTGACACGGTAGCCGACAGAGATAATCACGTCAAGGTTGTAGATATTCTGTATACGGCGAATCGTGCGCGTACCCTCTTGGCGAACTTGTAAGGATCTCTTACAAGTTGCCTCCTTTTCCAATTCGCCCTCTCGAAACACGTGGTTCGTGTGCATTGTAATATTCTGCGGGGTCGTCTGAAACAACTCCGCCATCTGCGCCTGCGTCAGCCATACGCTGTCACTCTCCATGCGGACTTCCAGACGGGTCTCGCCGTCGGCCGTCCGGTAAATGATGATCTCCCCGTTGTCCATACGAACAAATATAGAAAAATCCGCCTGCATCTCAAAATTTTCCGGCATTTGGATTTCTCGCCCGAAATCGCTATCTTTGTACTGTCATGCAAGGAGATACGGCGACCGCGCAGGCGAAACGGGCAGGCGGGCGCAAGACCGTGCAGAATGACGGTAGGCGATGCGGGGGCGGAAGCCGAAAAACCGTCGCAATTCGTTGATATACATTGGGCTTACATTCGTGCGGAAGCACCTTTATCCGCACAACCCTCCCCGAAACCGACCCGACGCTTCTTCGGCGATCGACCTTCGACGGCCGGGATCGCTCCTCAGAACGCCAACCGCCAGATCCGCCAGACGCAATACCCCAGATAGACGGGTGTCACGAAGAAGCCTATCAGCATCGAGAGGGCGACCTTGATGAGGAAATACCAGAAAATCGCCTCGACGGAGAACCAGACGAAGACGAACGGGCAAAATCGGTTGATGAACTTCCAGCCGCCGTAGACGCTCATCAGCATATAAGCCCCGAAGAGGCGATCCGGCCCCATGAACTCCGAATTGTACCCGATCGCGAAGAGCAGGCCGCACAGCAGCAACGGCACGATACACCCGCGCAGTTCGCTGCGGCGCCGCACCCCGTTGCATTCGGGACAGATCGGAATCGTAAAACGCGTGGCGCAACTCCGGCACAACCCCTTGCCGCAATCCGCGCATTGGGCGACCGCATCGTGGTCGGGATGATAGTAACAGTTCATAATCGCTCGTTCACGGTTGTATGCTCCGATCGGCACGATCCCCGGAAGACTTCCGCCCGCTTATCGGAAACAATCGTTTTCCGCGGCCGGCGACACCACGCGCCGTATCCCGCTGCTCGAAAACGGATCGTTCAAAATTAACCATTCCACCCCGTTACTCCAAATTTTCACCCCTCTTTTTCAGCCGCAAACCCGCGAACGGCAGCACGATACCCTTTCCGGCGCATCCGTCTGAAAACGCCGCAAAAAAAACGCGCGACACGTTGTCGTGTGTCGCGCGCGAATCGTCGTACTTCCAACCGCTACCACTCGGAGGGCCACTCAGGCTCCCAGCCGCCGCTGCCGCCGTCGCCAGCGGCCGTAGCATCGACCTTGAACAATGCGGTGGTCGGGGCGCCCATATAGCCGAACGCGAAGATGTAGTACTGCTCACCGGCGGCGATGGCCGTACCCGAATACTCGGCCGAACCCTTGAACGGCGTGGGTGTCGAGACCAGTCCGGCGTTGTTCTCGCCCATGAAGCAGTTCATCATGATCAGTTCGCCGGCCTGCCCGACCACATCCTTCATGAAGGCCTCGTCGTCGGCAAAGGTTTCGTAGGTGCTCTTCTTGACGATACCCGTATAGTAGTACTCCGTATCGATCGAAGGTTTCACTCCGTACTGGAAATAATAGAGCTTTCCGCCGAAGAGATCGTTGGGATCGGTTTCCGATCCGGGCTTCACGTCCTTGACCTCGAGCGTCATCGACGAGGGAACGACGGCCGTCGTCCGCGTCGTGGCGGTCGCCACCTCGGTCGTACGGACTCCCTCCGCACTTACGCCGAAGACATAGACCGTATAGTCGGTTTCGGGCTTGATGATCGTAACGCCCAGATTGCGGCGCGAATGGAGCGTCTGATCGCCCGTGAAGACACGCGGATCGGTCGACCAGTCGACGGGCGGCGTGAAACCGTTCTGGAAAGCTATTTCGGCGTCGGCCACCTGCGCCGGGGTCATGTTCTTCACTTCGTCGGTCGCCTTGACCGTCGCGAAATAGCGGGTCGTCGCCTTCGAGGGCTTGACTGCGATATTCATCAGGATCGAATTGACGTCGAGCACCGACACATCGAACTTACAGTCGTCGGTAATGGCCACCGCATCGGTCTTGAAGGGCGTCTTGGTGAGTTTCGTACATGCCGACACGCTGTTGTCGATGCCGAACGCCAGTGCGTAGTACTCCGTATCGGGCAACAGCCCCTCGACCTCCAACGAACCTTCGCCCATGCGCACCGAAGCGACGTCGGGCAGTTTCGACCCGTCGTTGCCGATACCCATGCGGATGCTTCCCAGCGCATTGTCGATCACCTGCTGGTCGTCGCCCTTGAACGAATCTTCGTACTCGGTCTTGCTCGTATAGCCCAGATAGTAATAGGTGAACTTCTCGTCGGGATTGCCTTTGAGCGTCGCAGTCGTCTGTCCTTCGTCCTCGACCGTAAGGTTGAAGTTGATCTCCTTCAAATCGTTGGTCTTGACGAGGCGTCGCACCAGAGGAGTCGTAATCTCGCCCTTCACATCGATACCGTAGGCATAAATGTAGTACTCCGTATTGATTTCCAATTCGTCGCGGTTCAGGTTCTGGCCTTCGGGATTCCAGTCGCTGAGCAGGAAATCCAGATACTCTTCCAGCGAAGTGAACCAGCCGTCGGAATCCAGAGCCTCTTCCTCGAGCGCTTTCAGCTCCTTTTCGAGGAATTTCTCAGGCGAACCGATGGCATCGTAATCGCTCTTCTTGACCAGATTGAACAGGAACGTCTGCGCCGGATCGTCCGTTTCGAGTTTGGCCTTGATCGAGGCGACGGTCACCTCAGTCACCTCGATCGAGATCGCACGTTCGTTCTGCGCCACTTCGACGGCCACCGATTCGGCACCCGGATAACTGATCGTCACCGTAGCCGAACGCGTCAACTCTTCTCCGACATTTTCATCGGCCACGAAGGTGATCTGCCCGAACGTTTCGCAATCGAAATCATGTATCCACTCCTTATCGCTTTTCGCCACGGCGAGTTTGCCCTCTACGGCATCGGCCACCTCGTAATTCAGCGTGACGGTCTGGCCCGCAGCCTCCACGTTGATCACACCCAATGCATTGTCCTTGATCGTCAGCACGGGAGTCTTGCCCGGCGTCGGGTCATCGGTCGCGTCGTCGCCGCACCCCGAAAACAGCAGGGGGGGGGTCAGCAGAAGCGCCCAAAGCGCAAAAAATTTGATTTTTTTCATATGAAAGTTTAAAATTGGTTGTTCGATAATTCGCCTGAACTGTCGGCAAAAGTAACTATTTTCCGCCGATCCGCAAACTCCGGTCCGGCCTCCGGACGGCAAAAGCTCCCGCCGTCCCCGCCGATGCGGGTGCGTCGACAAGCATTTCCCGATCCAACTCCCGATGAAACAACGAATTGGAACGCACCGGAGCCGGCCCGTTTTTTCTCGAAAATTTCCCGAAGCGACACGTCCGGTCTCCGACCGCCCACCCGCATTCAAAGCAGGATCACGGCCCGTTCGGGCGGCATGGCGCGCCCTTCGGGGAGCTGCACGCGCAGCACGTGTTCCGTCTCGACCGGCCGGCCGTCCTTGGTCGCGGGCGACCACCGCGGAGCCTCTTCGACGGCCTTGACCACCTTGCGGCGCAGCCGTCCGTCGGTCGATTCGAGCAGATCGGTCAGCACGACGCTTCCGTCGCACTGCACCTTGAAGCGATAGACCACCCGCGCCACGGGATCGGTCGCATCCCACTTGATGCGGCGGGCGACGTAGCGGTCGAACGAAAGGCTGTCGGCCGTGAAAACAGCCTTGCTGTCGTATTTCAACGTAATGAGAATCACTCCGTTCGACGCATCCGAACCGTAGCGCTCAATGGTCTGTTCGTCGGCCGGAAGCTGTTCCATGCGCTCGATCTCCGCAGGCGGGATCTCCCGAAAGGCATCCCCTTCGTAACGCTCCCCGTTGACGATGTAGACGGGCCGCCGCTCCTGCGCGGACAGCGGCAGCGCGACAGCGGCGGCAACGAGCAGAAACAGGATCGTGCGTATATTCATTTCGAATCGGAATTTTATCCTCTATAACGGCAGCGCCGCGGCGAATATTGCCTATTCGGCGTCGGTGCGTACGTGTGCGGCGTAGTTCTCCCACCGGTCGAGCACAGCGCGGAAATCGGCCGGCAGTTCGCTCTCGAAGTAGACTTCGCGCCCCGTCGAGGGGTGTACGAATCCCAGACAACGGGCGTGCAGCGCCTGCCGGGGCAGCAGCGCGAAACAGTTCTCGACGAACTGGCGGTATTTCGAGAAGGTCGTCCCTTTGAGGATGCGGGCGCCGCCATAGCGGGCGTCGTTGAAGAGCGGGAAACCCTTCCACGCCATGTGGACGCGGATCTGATGCGTGCGTCCCGTTTCCAGACGGCACTCTACGAGCGTCACGTAACCGTAACGCCGCACCACGCGCCAGTGAGTCACGGCGTGCTTGCCCTGCTCTCCGTCCGCGAAGACGCACATCTGCAACTTGTCCTTCGGCGAACGGCCGATATTGCCCTCGATCGTCCCCTCGTCGGCGTCGGGATTGCCCCACACGAGGGCATAGTAGCGGCGCACGATCGTATGGTCGAAAAACTGCTTGGCCAGACGGGCGTGCGCGCGTTCGTTCTTGGCCACGACCAGCAGCCCCGACGTATCCTTGTCGATGCGGTGCACCAGACCGGCGCGCAGATCGCCCTCCCGGAACATCGGCAGCGTGCGCAGATGATAGGTCAGGGCATTGACCAGCGTCCCGTCCCAGTTGCCGTGGCCCGGGTGCACGACCATGCCGGCGGGCTTGTCGACGATCAGCAGATCGTCGTCTTCGTAGGGGATGTCGAGCGGGATGTTCTGCGGCACGATCTCGACCTCGCGCTTGGGATAGGGCATCACCACGGTGATGCGGTCCAGCGGCTTGACCTTGTAGCTCGACTTGACCGGACGTCCGCCCACGAGCACGCTGCCGCTGTCGACCGCCGTCTGGATGCGGTTGCGCGAGCAGTGCTGCATCCTCAGCGTGAGGAATTTGTCGAGCCGCATCGGCTCCTGCCCCCGGTCGACGTCGACCGCGAAGTGTTCGTAGAGCTCGTCTCCCTCCTCCACCTCGCCGCCGTCGGCCTCGGCCTCGCGCCGCAGCGACTCCTCGTCGTCGGGCACAGCGCAGCCGTGCGGCTCTCCGCCGCACTCCGCGGGCCGCAGCTCCGCATCGCCGTATCCTTCCTGCGATCGGTCCATCGTCTAAAAGAAATTATCCTCCTCGGCGTTCGCCGTCCCGGCGCCGCGCTGCAACTCCTCGGCATGGCGGCGCACCTCGGCCTCGGCCAGCGAATCGGCGAGTTCGGCCCGCCGGCGCTCCCGCTCCTCGCTCAACGCCTGCGCCTGCTTGTCCGAAGCGGCGCTTTCGCGTGCCACCTTCTCCGCGTCGAGCGTCAGGCGCAGCCCCACTTCGGAACCCACTACCGTCGCATATCCCTGCACGGGCTGCTGGCCGTAGACACGTGCATCCTTCTGGTTCAGCAGGTCGATCCCCTCGTCGAAGACGACCGCTCCTACGTTGAACCCCTGCTCCCACAGGCGGCTTTTGGCCTCGCGCAGCGACACGCCGATCACCTTCGGCACGACGACGACCGAATCGCCCTCGGCCACGCCCACATAGAGCGTCACCCCCGAACCCATCTCGATCTGCCGCTTCGTCCCGGCCTCGATCGGACGGCCGTCGACGCGCTGTTCGAGCACGTAGTTGGTCGCCATATCGGGCTGATAAACGAGCCTGTCGATCTCCAATCCGGCGATTTCGAGCATATTCTTGGCCTGCCGGAGCGAACGCCCCGCCACGTAGGGAACCTCGACCTTCTTCTGCGAGAACGAGTTGATCGTCACATAGACCGTGCGGCCGCCCTTGACCTGCGTCCCTTCGTGCGGCAGCTGGTCGAGCACCACCCCTCCGTCGTAGGCCGGAACGAACAGCGAATCGTTGACCCTCAGTTCGAGGCTGTTGCGCTGCGCCAGCCGCCCCGCGTCGTCGAGTGCGAGACCCGTGAAGTCGGGCACCGTGCGGTGCTGCCCGTGGCGCGTGCCGAGCTGCATGGCGAAGTGCGCCGCCAGCAGCAGTCCGGCGACGACTCCGGCGATCAGCACCAGATGATAGAGATAGGGATAGCTTTTGAGCCGTTTCCAATAGTTCGTCATGGCAGTATCAGAGTTCGTTGTACAGCGTGTCGCGTTCGACCGCCCGCAGCCCCGCGTGGCGGACGATCGTCCGCATCTCATCGGCCGTCATGCGGGGACGCCGGTCGTCGGCCCCCGCCATGGAGTAGATTTTCGTCGTATCGTCGATCGTACCGTCGATGTCGTCGGCCCCGAAGGCGAGCGCCAGTTCGGTGGTCGCCTTGCCGTACATCACCCAATAGGCCTTGACGTGGGGGATGTTGTCCAGATAGATGCGGCTCATGGCCAGCATCCGCAGATCCTCGATCACCGACACCTCGCCCACCTCCGACATCGCATTGCCGTAGTTGCGGTATTTGAGCGGGATGAAGGCGTTGAAGCCCCCCGTGCGATCCTGCAACGCACGCAGGCGGTCGAGGTGGTCGATACGGTGCTCCACCCCCTCGATATGACCGTAGAGGATCGTGGCATTGGTCTTGATGCCCAGCCGGTGGGCCGCTTCGTGCACGGCGAGCCATTCGGCCGTCGACCCCTTGTCGGGACAGATGCGGGCGCGGATCTCCTCGTCGAAGATCTCGGCGCCGCCGCCCGGAATCGCTTCCATGCCCGCTTCGCGCAACCGTCGCAGCCCCTCTTCGAGCGACAACCCCGCCCGGCGGATCATGTACGACAGTTCGATGGCCGTAAAGGCTTTGACGGTCGCTTCGGGCAGAATCGCCTTCACGCGGCGGATCATCTCGACATAGTAGTCGAGGTCGTGGTCGGGATGCACGCCCCCCACGATATGCACCTCGGTCATCCCCTGCCCCGCATGGGCGCGGGCGATGGCCTCGATCTCCTCCATCGAGTAGTCCCACGCCTCGGGATCCCCCTTCGGACGGCGGTAGGAGCAGAACCGGCAGTTGAAGACGCAGCGGTTCGTCGGTTCGATATGGAAATTGCGGTTGTAGTAGACCTTGTCGCCGCTCACGGCCCGCTTGCGGCCGTCGGCCAGTTCGCCCAGCAGCCACAGCGGCGCCCCGCGCCACAGCGCGAGCGCCTCGGCAGCGTCAATGCGGCGGCCCGAGCGCACCTTGTCGGCGATATGTTGTAGTTCGGAATCCATTATTTCGGTGCTTTCTTATAGAGGTAGATGGCGATAAAACAGTAGAGGATATTGGGAATCCACATCGACAGCCCCGTCGGGAGCGTGCCGCTTTTGGCGAACTCCTCGAAGAAGCGCATCAGCAGGATGTAGGAAAAACAGAGCCCCACGCCCAATCCGATGTGCAGTCCCGTGCCGCCGCGCACCTTGCGCGACGAGAGCGAAACGCCGATGAGCGTCAGGATGAAGGTCGAAATCGGGTAGACGAACCGCGCGTGTCGCTCCACCTCGATGATGCGGATCGAGTCCGATCCCTTCTGCCGCTGCTGTTCGAGAAAGCGGTTCAACTCGCCGATCTTCATCGTCTGGATCAGCTCGTTGATACGCCCCAGCTCGGTCACGTCCAGATTGATGAGCGTATCCAGATCGCGGCGCTGTTCGAAACGCTCCATGCCCAGCGAGTCGAACTCGCGGGTGATGTAGCGCGACGCTGTCCACCGTTTGGTGGCGGGGTCGATTTTCAGGTCGGCCGCTTCGAGCGAAGCGGTCATCTCGTTGTTGCGGAAGTGTTCGAGCGCGAGATACGAAGCCTGGCTGGATGCGGCCGAATAGCCCCGGATATAGGCGAAGACGCCCGGCTCGATCTGCCGGTAGATATGCCGGTTGACCGTCGCGTGCTCGCGCACCCGCTTCTTGATGTATTTCATCTCGAAGGCGACCTGCGCACGCTGCGACACGGGGATCACCCACAGGTTGAGCGTGAGCGACAGCGATGCGATCAGCAGCGCGCTGACGAAATAGGGCCACATCAGCCGCCGGAACGACATGCCGCCCGACAGCATCGCCACGATCTCGGTCTGGTAGGCCATTTTCGAGGTGAAGAAGATACAGGCGATGAAGGTGAACAGTCCGCTGAACTGGTTGATGAAGAAGGGGACGAAATTGAGGTAGTAGTCGAAGATGATGGCCTGCACGGGCGCCTTCATCTCGGTGAAGTCGTCGAGTTTCTCGACATAGTCGAAGAGCACCACCACCACGATAATCATGGCGATAGCGAAGAGGTACGTCCCGATGAACTTCCGGATGATGTACCGGTCGAGGATTTTAATGCCGGGCCAAATCTTCATTCAAAATCAAGCGTTAAAAATCAGGAATCGCAGGGGCGCCGGCCGCATCGCCAAGCGAGCGTCCGGCCCGTCCGTTCCCGATTTTCCATTTTCAATCGGTTCACAGTCTTCTTCCCAGTTTCGCCACGGCGGCCTCCTTCCACTCCTTGAAATCGCCGGCGAGGATGTGCTCGCGTGCGGCGCGCACCAGCCGCAGGTAGAAGGCGATATTGTGCAGCGAGGCGATCTGGGCGGCCATCATCTCGCCGCACGTCACCAGATGATGCAGGTAAGCCTTCGAGTAGCGGCGGTCGAAGGTCGTCCCCTCCGGATCGATCGGTGAGAAGTCGTCCTCCCACTTCTTGTTGCGGATGTTGATCGTCCCCTCCCACGTGAAGAGCTGCCCGTTGCGGCCGTTGCGCGTAGGCATCACGCAGTCGAACATGTCCACGCCCCGTTCGATCGCTTCCAGGATGTTCGTCGGCGTCCCGACCCCCATGAGGTAGCGGGGACGGTCGGCGGGCAGGATGGCGTTGACCACTTCGATCATCCGGTACATCACCTCCGTCGGTTCGCCCACGGCCAGTCCGCCGATGGCGTAGCCGTCGGCATCGTACTGCCGGACGTTCTCCGCCGCACGGGCGCGCAGGTCGGGGTAACCGCATCCCTGCACGATGGGGAACAACGCCTGGTAATGGCCGTACCGGGGCTGCGTCTGCGCGTATCGTTCGAAACAGCGGTCGAGCCACCGCTCGGTGAGCGCCAGCGACTTGGCGGCGTATTCGCGCGGTGCGTCGCCGGGCGGGCACTCGTCGAAAGCCATCATGATGTCGGCGCCGATCGCCCGCTCGGTGTCGATCACGCTTTCGGGCGTGAAGAGGTGCTTCGAGCCGTCGATGTGCGAACGGAAATGGCACCCCTCCTCGCGCAGTTTGCGGCAGTCGGCCAGCGAAAAGACCTGGAAGCCGCCCGAATCGGTCAGCATCGGCCCCTCCCACGTCGAGAAGCGGTGCACGCCGCCCGCCTCTTCGAGAATCTTCGTCCCCGGACGCAGGTAGAGGTGGTAGGTGTTGGCCAGGATGATCTCGGCCCCGGCCTCGTCGCGCACGTCGCGGTGGAAGATGCCCTTGACGGCGGCGGCGGTTCCCACGGGCATGAAAATCGGCGTGCGGATCACGCCGTGGTCGGTCGCGAGCTCTCCCGCACGTGCTTCGGTACGGGTGTCGGTATGTCGGAGTGTAAATTGCATCATGTCTGTCAATACGCCGGCACCGGCGGTCGCAGCCGTGCGGCCGCGGGACGCGGACGCCGCCACGAATCGTCCGCACACCTCAGGAAGCGTGTACGATCCGGCCGTCCGGTACGCCGGCGTACCGGACGGTTCCGGCGGGTCGGACGGTGTCGTTGCGTCGTACAAAGGTACGAATTTTTGGCGGTTTTCGTATGCCGCCGCAAGAAATTGAAAAACGACGCGCGGGAATCGAAACCGATCGGCCGTTCCGAGTGCCTCCCACCGCGTCGGAATCCGCCCCGCCGGACCGCACGGCTGATTTTTAATTCGCAAAGCATTGCATTCGCCCTCGCTTATCCGTATTCTTTGGCTGTGCCTTAGATACTCCCGCTCGGCAATGTTCAAATAAATTTGACATTGCACACACTTATTCGTATCTTTGGCTTCGCCTTAGATACTTCGCCTCGGAAAAAATGCAAGCGAGCTTGCTTTTTTCTCTCGGCTTATTCGTATCTTTGCCCGAATAAATAAAATCCTGCCGTCGGACGGACGGCATCTCGGCCAACCGGACGGATTCTCTCTGCCGCGCCCGTCTTGCGCCGTCTTTGCAAAATCGGTTATGGAGGTCACTGAAATGACGCTTTGGGAAAATGTCCTCGCCCACTACGGCTGGCAGGGCGCCGCGCTGGCGGCGGTACTCGTCGTACTGCTGTGCGTACAGCTATGGTACTATCTTTTCGCCTACGGCCGCATCCCCGGCTACAAGAACAGCCGGCGGCGGCAGGTGCTCGACGCCGAACCGCCGCTGTCGGTCATCGTCCCCATGTTTTCGGAGGACGCGCTCTTCGTCGAGGAGCGGCTTCCGCTGATGCTGGCGCAGGAGTACTCCGATTTCGAGGTGGTGATCGTCTACGTGGGGCGCGACAACGACTTCTTCGAAGACCTGCTGCGCATCCGCCAGTCCTTCCCGCGCGTCACGGCCACCAAGATCGAACAGGACGCCCGCTTCCCGATCTCGACCAAAATGGCGCTCAACGTGGGCATCAAATCGGCGCACTACGAACATCTGATCGTCACCTCGACCGACGTGCGCCCGCTCTCCGACCGCTGGCTGGCGCTGATGGCCAAAGGATTCCTGCGCGGCGACGTCGTCGTGGGCTACTGCGGCCTGGAACGCAGGCGCGGTCTGGCCGACCGCTGGATGCGCACCGACCGCATGATGGAGTCGGTGCAGTGGCTCGCCCGCGCCGTGGCGCACCGCCCCTACCGCGGCATCCGCTACAACTTCGGCTTCACGAAGCGTCTCTACTTCGATGCGCGGGGATTCAGCCACCTCAACATGAATATCGGCGAAGACGACCTCTTCCTGCAACGCATCCTGCGCGACGACAACCTGAGCGTCGTGCTCTCGCCGCGCGCCTCGGTGGTGCAGCGCGTCTGGGGCGGACTGGGCTGGTGGACGCGGCAGCGGCGCCTCTACGGCGCGGCGCGGCGTTACTACCCGCTCGCGGTACGGAACTTCATCCGCTGGGAACCGGGCAGCCGCCTGCTCTTCTTCCTCGCGGCGGCCACGGCGATCGCCGTCATGCCACTCGAATACAAACTGGCGACCGCGGCGCTCGTCCTGCTGCGCTACGGCGTGGTCTTCGCCGAGATCTGGCGCATCACCCGCCGGCTCGGCGAACGGGGGCTGCGCGGCGCCTACTTCGTCTACGACCTGCTGAGTCCTTTTTACGAAATGCTGGTGGCGCTGCTCTGCCTGCGCCGCGACGACCGCGTATGGAGATAGCCGACTATATCGTTGCCGACGACCGGCAGCTGGCCCGACTGGTGCTCGGCGGCGACACGGCGGCGTTCGAATACCTCTTCGACCGCTACCGCGACGCCATCCACCGCCTCTTCCTGCAACGCACGGGGAATGCCGAAGATGCCGACGACCTGTTGCAGGAGACCTTCATCAAGGTCTACATGAATCTCCACCGTTACAGCCCCGAATACACCTTCGGGCAATGGCTCTACACCATCGCCCGCAACACCTTCATCGACTACGTGCGCAAGCGGCAGGACGACCTGCCGATCGACGAGAAATTTTCGTCGCCCGCCTCGAACACCCCCACGCCCGAAGAGAGCGTCATCAACTCGCAGCAGCGCCACCAGATCGAACTTTGCATCGCCCGGCTGCCCGAGAACTACCGCAGGCTGATCCGCATGCGCTTCTTCGACGAATACTCCTACGAGGAGATCGCCGTCAAGCTGTCGCTGCCGCTCGGCACGGTCAAGACGCAGATCCACCGCGCCCGCGAACGCATGTGCCGCCTGATCGTCGAAAACGACAACCGATAACCCCGACCGCAACATGGACTCCGTTTTCCGCTATTTCCCCGATCTCACGCCGCGCCAGCGCGAACAGTTCGCCGCGCTCGGGCCGCTCTACGCCGAGTGGAACGCCCGCATCAACGTCGTCTCGCGCAAGGATTTCGATCAACTCTACCTGCGCCACGTGCTCCACTCGCTGGCCATCGCCCGCGTCTGCGCCTTCGCGGCCGGCGCGCGGGTGCTCGACGTCGGCTGCGGAGGGGGCTTCCCCTCGGTGCCGCTGGCGATCCTCTTCCCCGAGACACGTTTTACGGCCGTCGACTCGATCGGCAAGAAGATCACCGTGGTGCGCGCCGTGGCCGAAGGGGCGGGCATCGCCAACCTCGAAGCGCGCAACTGCCGTGCCGAGCAACTCGCGGAGCGGTTCGACTACGTCGTCTCGCGCGCCGTGACCGACATGGCGACCTTCACGGGCTGGGTTTGGCCGCTCGTCGAACGCGGACGGCGCGGCACGCTGCCCAACGGCATCCTCTACCTCAAAGGCGGCGATCTGACCGACGAACTGGCCCGCACCTGCCAAACGTGGCGGGAGTACCCGATCTCGGCATTTTTCGACGAAGAGTTTTTCGAAACTAAAAAGGTAGTCTACACCTCCCGCTGATCCGGTTTCCCGATCTGCGGGGATTTCCCCGAGCGCCCTCCTCTCGGCCGAAGGGGCATACCGCCCGCCTCCCAACAGCCGCCTTTCCGCTCAATCGGCCGTGACCGTCGACCGCCGGCAGACGATTTTCCCCGTTTGCGTGATGCCCTCGATCGTAATGTCGTAGTCGGCCGGTGCGTCGGAGGTGTAGA